>ERZ857965.34-NODE-34-length-208360-cov-18.554835_pt1 | contig 208360 bp, 176 predicted proteins | sample MGYA00519758_ERZ857965 | MGnify/ENA primary metagenome ERZ857965 (study PRJEB31778, sample SAMEA3449381) | human gut metagenome | biome: human gut; feature: human-associated habitat; material: faeces | place: United Kingdom | collected 2010/2012 ...
TACCACCGATGCCGGAGAAGAAGCCGGAGGCAGCACCGGTACCACCGATGCCGGAGAAGAAGCCGGAGGCAGCACCGGTACCACCGATGCCGGAGAAGAAGCCGGAGGCAGCACCGGTACCACCGATGCCGGAGAAGAAGCCGGAGGCAGCACCGGTACCACCGATGCCGGAACAGAAGACAGATGCGCCGAAGCCACAGGCACCGGTGCCTTATCTGTTAAGAACAGCAACAAATGAAAAAATCTATATAAATAAGCCGGAATTTGCAATCGGAAGATCGGCAACAAAGGCAGACTATACTGTAACCGATAATTCAGATGTCAGCAGAATCCATTGTATTATCGAGAGAAAGAATGGTGTCAGCTATATTAAAGACAATCAGTCAACCAATGGTACATATGTAAACGGAAAAAATATAGCAGGGCAGGAAAATGTATTTTTAACAAACAATGCAAAGGTTTCATTGGGAGATGAAGAATTTGTATATCATATAAGATAAGCGTGGGGACAACAGAGCAGGAGAGAAGTATGAAGTATAAAGCAGCGTATTACACAGACGTAGGAATAAAAAAGAAAAATAATCAGGATTCTCTGGCAATTAAGATTGCAGAGACGCCGAAGGGATCTGCGGTATTTGCAATTATCTGTGATGGTATGGGAGGACTTGCAAAAGGCGAGCTTGCCAGTAAAGAAGTGATATGTGCATACTGCGACTGGTTCGAGAAGGATTTTCCGGAACTGGTGCTTTCCGGAACATTTAATGCTTCCATATTGAAACAACAGTGGGATATGATAGCAATTAATGAAAATGAGAAATTAAAAGCATACGGAGAAGCACAGGGGATCATGATCGGTACCACTCTGTCTGCAATGTTGATGTATGGAGAACATTACTACATTATCCATGTAGGAGACAGTCGTGTATATGAATTAACAACAGAGGTCACACAGCTTACGAAGGATCAGACGCTTGTAGCGCGTGAGGTTGCTGCCGGAAGACTGACACCGGAGCAGGCAGAGAAGGACAGCAGAAGAAGTATTTTATTACAGTGTATCGGTGCATCACCTGTGGTAGAGCCTGATTTTATCAGAGGATATATCGAAGAAAATGCCTGCTACATGTTATGCTCAGACGGATTCCGACATAAGATATCAGAGAATGAGATGCTGGATCGTATCGGACCGAAAGCGGCGCTGGATGAAAATGCCATGCGTGAGGGTTGCGCTTTCCTTACAGAACTGGATAAGTACAGAAAGGAAACTGATAATATCACGGTATTGTTAATTAAGACAGAGTAGTGGGGAGATAAGATGACAGAATTAGGTACAGTATTAGATGGAAAATACGAAATACTGAAAAAAGTTGGTCAGGGTGGAATGTCAATTGTTTATCTGGCGATGGATAATCGACTGAATAAACAGTGGGCGGTTAAGGAGATCAAAAATGATGGTTCCAAAAGCGTTGAGACTCTGTTAAAGGGCCTTGAACGAGAGGCAAATATTCTTAAAAATGTAGATCATCCGGTTTTGCCGCGAATCGTTGACATCATAAATGAAAATGGAACGATTTATGTAATCATGGATTTTGTTGAGGGAAAACCTTTGAATGAAGTCCTGAAGGCAGAGGGAGCGCAGGAGCAGTCGGATGTAATTGAGTGGGGACGCGCACTTGCCAGTGCACTTGATTACCTGCATTCTATGAATCCACCTATTATTTACAGAGATATGAAACCATCCAATGTTATGTTAAAGCCGGATGGATCTGTGAAATTGATTGATTTCGGAACAGCAAAGGAATATGTAATAGAGAATAATGCAGATACGACAGCCCTTGGAACAAGAGGTTATGCTGCACCGGAACAGTTCGGTGATGCACAGGGACATGGTATCTATAATACAGATGCAAGAACAGATATTTATAATCTGGGTGCGACATTATATCATTTGGTAACCGGAAAGAATCCATGTGAACCGCCGTATGAGATCAAGCCGATCAGACAGTGGAATCCGATGCTTTCATCAGGACTTGAGCAGATCATTATCAAATGTTGTCAGCCAAATCCAAATGACAGATATCAGTCCTGTTCAGAGTTGCTGTATGCGCTGGATCATTACAATGAATTGGATAATGAGTACCGGGCAAAGGCAAAGAAGAAACTGATCATGTTTTGTACGATGGGTGGATTGTCATTGGCATCTGTTGCATGTGCAGTGATCGGCGGCGTGAAGAAGAATGAGATCAAGGAACAGAATTACAGCAATAAGATCTTAGAGGCAGAGAATGCATTACAGGATAATGATGTAAATAATGCAATCAAAATCTATAAAGATGCGATCGCATTGGATGAGACATCTTCAGATGCATATCTTGGTTTGTTAGATACATATGCTTATTATTACGATGCCACACAAGATGCTGAGAAGACATCATCCGAAGGCATGGACAGTGGAGCGAAGCTTGGTGTGCGGTATGTAACCAAGTATATTGATAAGGTTCAGGATGATGTTGTTTATGAGGTAGCAATCCTTTATTACAATGAAATTCAGGATTACAAAGCTGCAATGCAGTATTTTAATCAGGTAAACGATAAGGAGAACTTCCCGGATGAAGCTGCACAGGCATCTTATTATTCCGCTATCTGTGAGAATAAGATCAAGAAGAATTCCAACTTTGCGAACAGCCAAGAGAACCTGTTTAATTTTGAAGAATATAACAGCAGCAATCTGGAAGATACCAATACAAGTAAATATGTGAATTATCTGAATATCGCTTCAATATATGTTGATAATCTTGGAAGTGAAGCAGACGATATGCCACAACGGACGATCGCCCTGTTGCAGGAAGCAAATGAGAAGCTGGACGAGAACAGTACAGCATTATCAAATGCGTTCCCTGAGGATCGAAACGTAAAGTATTATACAGCACAGTACGCAAGGATCCTGTATTCGGTATATTCCTATGAAGCAGAAAATGCAGCAACTGATGATCAGAGGGAATCCTTCTATCTGAAAGCAGTTGACGCATTGAATCGTTATCTTGCAAGTATCGATATTACAGACAAGAATATTTCTGACAATACAAAGAAATCTTATGTCAAATATATGAAGGAAGAAGCTGAGACATATATAGCACTTGCAGTTTCTAGCGGTAAGAAAGATTATTATGATTCAGCTGAAAAGATATATAAGACGGCAGAAGACAGCATGGGTACAGAGGATTTTGCGGCAGACATATATGTAAGTCATCTGAATTATCTGTACGACAGATATTCGGGAGAATACGGATCTAATCCAAAGGAGTGGAGAAGTGAAGGAATATCCAAGGTACAGGCAGTTTACAATGCAGGTAAGAAGATTAATATACTTGCAAATCGTGGTAACAATGAATGGAACTCGTTAATCGTGAATTCTGCAATTGCCGGAGTAATTGATGGCACAGCAGCTGCTAAGTGAGAGTGAGGGTGATAACAATGAATGAAACTATATGCAATATAATGTTATTCGGTGGCATAGCTCTTGCAGTTGTATTTGCGGTTGTTGCAGTTATTTTGTTTGTAAAGTTAGATATACCAAAGGTGATCGGTGATCTGTCCGGAAGTACCGCGAGAAAGCAGATCAGGGAGATCCGGGAAAAGGGATATGAGAGTGTTCAGGGAAGCGGTGCTTCCAAGAAGGACGCGATCAAGTCTAAGGATAGTACCGGAAAGATCGAGGTAAGAGATATCAAACGGAAGACCTCCCGTTCAGAAGAACTGGAAAAGAAAGGTAATGAACGGTATCAAAAGGCAGTCAATGAGCTTAAGAAAGAACAGCAGAGCCGGATGGATGAGTTCGAGCGTGAGACAGATATCTTACAGGGACCGGATGATTACGAGAAAGAGACAGATATCTTAACAGAACCGGATGATTACGAGAGAGAAACTGATATATTATCGGCGGATGTAGATTACGATGAGGCAACTGACGTATTGACGCCGGAAGATGATGCAGATGAAGCAACCGATGTTCTGACGATGGAAGATGATACAGAGGGAGCAACCGATGTTCTGACGATGGAAGATGATATGGAGGGAGCAACCGATGTTCTGATGATGGAAGATGATGCAGAAGGAGCAACCGATATTCTGGCAGCGGTGGATGATGAGGAAGCAACTAATGTTCTGACATCGGATGAAGAAGCAACGAACGTTCTTTTAAATGAGGCGGTTCATGGAACGAAGCCGGAAATAAAGGATCGTGCAGGTTTCAAGATAGTAACAGATATCGTCGTAGTACATACAGATGAATCAATATAAGGAGGGAATGACCAATATGAAAAAGAATAAGTATTTGCATCGATTGATCGCGTTGGTCATGACGGCTGTTATGCTGTTGTCACTGGTGGCGATAGATAACAGATTTGGAATAGCGGCGAAAGATGAGTTCTCAAAAGAGGTCATTGATCTGGAAGATTATATTCCAAAGAAAGTAAAGTATAAAGAAGCAAAAGACGGAAGCGTTAAGATTGACAGTGTTAAGGAGATTGAGATTACGGTTCCGTTAGAGTCGGCAGTTACATTTAAGGGCGACTATCTGATGGAAGCACTCGATGCTGACGATGCTAATGAGGATCAGAAGGTAGCAACTTCCTGTGATGCAGATGAGAAGGATGCACCAAAGAAAGCGTCCAAGATCAAAAAAGTAAAGGTTGAAACGGTGGATGATGAGTACCGGTTCGCTGTATATAAGACAACGAAGGAAGAGGGCATATATGACTTTGCCGGTATCGTTGCCGTATATAGTGACGAAGGTAATGATCCGGTTCCGGCAGTACCGGTTCCGACGATTCAGGCGTCTGTAACAGAGAGCGATGAGCTGATCGCTAAAACAGGTTATTATTATGCAAAACCGGGATCATCTGTCAATATTAAGCTGGCGATTGCTGATGGTACAGATGATACATATATCCGTCAGGAATCAGAAGACCCTGCTGATATCACAAAGGTAGCTTATACTGTGGATGGTGGTGCAGAGACGATCATAGATGCAGATGACGATGGTAATTATGCATTAACAGTTAATGAAGCCGGAACTTATGAATTCACGGTTACAAACCGCGGCGGAGAGTCTGGTGTATCGGCTGTAAAGATCCTTTATCCAACGACAGTTCAGATTACAGATGTAACAGCAAGTGAGAATACAACGGTAAAGAAGGTTGGAGACAAGATTCAGGAACTTCTGAATAAGGTAGATGCTTCGATCAAAGTAACTGTCTCTGCAAAGGAGACAGTAGATGGAAGCCTTATGCCGCTGACCCTGAAATACAGACTGGCAAATGGTGCTGTATGGGGAGAATGGCAGAAAGCAGATATGACAGAGGATGTAGATGCAGGCTGCTATAAAGCAAGTGTATCGATTCCGAAGTCTTCAGCAACCGGAGAAGATTATAAAGTTGCGATCAGTGTATGCGATTCAGACTATACAGAAGTCTCTACATATACATTTGACGAAAACGGTGCGATCGTATTTATCGATGATGATGAACCGGATTTCGTAAGTGGTGTTGTAAACACATATCAGGGAACATCAGTATCCGCATCTACAAGCCTTGGTTCATACAGCTATAATTCTGATAGATGGTATAGCAGACTTGCAGTTAAGAATGTAAAGACAGAAGAAAATCATTCACCGATTGACTTTGTTGTAGCAACATTTGATGGCACACCGTTTGATAGGAATATAGAAGTATCCGCAAATGGAAATAAATATACTTATACATATACAGATTGGGATAGTGATACAGTAGATTTGGAAGATGGTGTACATACAATCTCTTATGCAGTAACGAATCGTATGGAACTGGACAGCATCAAAAATGTCACATTTAATCTGGATGCAACAAAGCCTGTAGTAACAGTAACGAGTGCAGTTAAGAATGCAGCTGTAGCACAGGATGAGAAATATGTAGTAAGCGGGGCAACAGGAGAGACATTGACTGTTACAGCTACAGATCCGGGAAACGATGTCGGAACAGGAAGTGGCGTAGCAAGTACAAAGGTTACAGTAAACGGAAGTGAGAAAGCATTAGCGGCAGACAACACTCTGACACTTGCAGATGCAGGCGTATATGATGTCGTTGTGACTGTCACAGATAAAGCCGGAAATGAAGCTGCACAGAAGTTTACGGTTATCGTAAATAATGAAACACTTACGGACGAAATTACGGCAAATGCGGATGGTACACCGTTAGATCTCTCCGATCTTGTATATACAGGTGGCAATAATGTTACAGTAACATACAAGGTTACAGGACTTGATCTTGATCAGAACGATGTGATCAGTAATGTGGTAAGAAGGGATTCGGATGTAACAGGTACTACAGGTGAACAGATCACACCGACGATTGCGAAGAATAGTTCCGGTATAAATACAACCCTTACTCTTATTTATACATTACAAAAAGAAGGAGTCTATTCTTTCAATATCAAGACAAAGCATCATTATATAGATCTTGAGAGTGATGCAAATACAACAGAAAAGAGCTGTACGATCGCGTACGATAAGAGTGCTCCATCTGTTACAACGATGGAATTTGTAGACTATGAAGCCGGTATCGATAATGTATATTATTATTCAAAAACTACAGTTCCTAAGATCAAGATAGCTGCAAAGGACAGCATTGCAATCAGGAGTTATAAGATTACAGATCAGAACGGACAGGAGATCGTGTCTGAAAACTTATCGACGGATCCGAAAAAAGAGTTAGAGCAGACGTTTGAATTGACAGCAGGTATTCAGGAGAATCAGCCATATACGATCACATTCTATATCGATGATATGGCTGGAAACGGTATATCAAAGAATGTTTCTGATGAAGGTATTCCATATCAGTTTGAGATCGACAGCATTAGCCCTGATCGCGTTGCGATCGCCGATATGGCAGATGACGGAAGCCTGAATCTTAAGAGCTACTGGAATGGTTCGGCGGTTACGGTAAGTGCATCAGCGGAGGATAACCATTTCATTACATCATTTAACGCGGAAGCAATCTGCGATGGAAAGGCAGTTGCTGAGCAGGAACAGCAGGTAACAGCAAGTAAGAATGCATCTGCAGCATTTACATATAGTGAAGCCGGCACGTATGAAGTGACAGTATACGCATATGATGAAGTCGGAAATGTGAATACAGCGACCTGTCATTTTGTGATCGACGGAAAGCCTGCAGATATCAGCTTTACCGGTATTCCTGACAATGGAATATACAGAAATGATTCAAAACATCCGATCACGATCAATGTAAAAGATGATTATGGAATCAGCGCTGATAAGGTAAAGATTACTGAATACTATGAAACTTATGACGGTACAAAGGGACAGCTAACTGTTCTTTCGGAAAATACAGATATTAAGACAACAAAGGCAACTGTTAATTCCTGTGAGGTTATTGACGGTAAGCCGATGAAATATTATTTCAATGTGGAAACAACTGATAATTCAGGGAATGTTTCAAGCATGACAAGTAAGACCTTCTATTACGATGATATGAATCCGGAGATATCAGTAACACCGGATATCGTATCAGAGGAAAAAGATTATTATTACAATGATAAGGTTACATTTAAAGCAAATGTAAAAGAGCAATTTGCACTTGGAACGGTTGTATATCTTCTGAATACAGAAGACTATGATCTTGCAACAAAGGCTTCTGATTATAAGAAGAAAGCGATCAAGACATATACACTTGACGATCTGTGTGAGAAGACATTTGAATTCTCTGCAAGCAAGGCAGGCTTCTATGACTGGACTGTCGTTGCAGTAGACGGAGCAGGCAATGAAGATGCCGTAACCGAGATGCAGTTCACGATCGACAAGGAAAGACCGGAGGCAGAGATTGATGGTGTGCCGGAAGATGGTTTGTCGACAGGTACAGAGGTTGCGATCACAATTACAGATAATGAGGCACTTGATAAGGATGACTTCACTGTTATTCAGCATTATAAATACTACAATGGCACAAAGTATAAGAAGAAAACCGTTAAAGTAAAGCAGACCAGTGCAAATGAGCTGACGGCAACCGCTAATTGTGATGAGATGGATGGCAAGGCATGTTCATATTATTTCACAGTGGTCGGAAAAGATAAGGCCGGAAATGAAGTGATCTATGATCAGAATGCATCCAAATTCAAAGTGGATGGAACAGCACCGGAGATTACGATCACACCTTATCCGGATGAGAATGACGGATATTATAACAAGGGCGTAAGATTCAAGATCAATGTAAAAGAGCAGTTTGAAAAGAAGCATAAGATAACAGTTTCTGATAAGAATAAATCTGTGAACGGAGATGCGGATGATGTATTTGTCTTAAATGGTACAGATGGTACATTCGAGGTTAAGAGAAATGCAGAAGGCATCTATAACCTGAAGATTAAAGCAGAGGATGCATTCGGAAACCTTGCGGAAGATAAGGTTAGCTTCATTGTTGATAAGTCGGCTCCGACGATCGGTATAGCGACCGTAAGCAAGCTGAACAATGGGAATGTAGCCTTAAATGTAAATATTGCAGATAATTATAAAGGAAAAGAATACATCGTACATGTGATAAGGAAGGATGCTTCCGGAGCAGTTGTATATAATAAGGATTACAGAAAAGAAATCTGGAAGACAACTACCGCAAATCCGGATCTTGTATTTACCGATGAAGGTGATTATGAGATTTCCGTATCTGCAGAGGATAAAGCCGGAAATAAGAAGATTGCAGAAAATGTAACCTTCCGAATCGATAAGACCGCACCGGTTCTGTCAATTACAGGTGTTGCGGATTCTCAGACAACGGATTGTACAGCGACTCTTTCCGTAAATGAGGCATTCCCATTTTCTTATGATGGTTCGTCACTTGGCAGTACAGATGTTACGGCAACTATCACAAAGAAGACAGACGGAGCAGGAACAACAAATATAGCTACACTGAATACAGGCAATTTCTCAAGTGGTAATCCACATACAGCTACATATTCCTTTACAGAAGATGGTGAATATACGATCACATTTAATGCAAAGGATATGGTTGGCAATACAGCGGCTGCCGTAACGAAGACATTCAAGGTAGATAAGAATGCGCCTGAGTTATTTGTAACGGCAGTAAACAGCAAGAAGTCAAATATAAGCGAATACCAGATCGTCGGTGGTGCTTCTGATGATTCAAAAGACTATGTAGATATGAATCTGGAAGTAAAGGAGACATTCTTTGCTACAAATAAAGTATCGATCACCGTTCATAAGGATGGTAAAGATGTATCATCCGGCTACTTTAAGAACTTCAGCAGCAGTTCTGAGGTCAGCAGAGGCAGCCAGCGGTTTGAAGATGATGGTGTCTATACAGTTGAGATCTCAGCACAGGATGCGATCGGTAATAAGGCAAAGGATTACAGTATGGCGTTCACGGTAGATAATACCCCGCCATCGGTTGAGAATACAGAGAAGATGGAAGGCTTTGCAGCCCGCAGAAATGAGAATGGAGATCTGTTGCTGAACAGCAAAGATTTCTCGGATATCAAGGATAAAGGCTATGATGCATTCTGGACTGTAAATGATACTTCTGTATTTACAGCAAGTGTTAAGCTGGATGGAATCGACTTCGTTGATTTCTCCGATCTGACAGACGGATATCATACGATGATGATTGAAGTAACAGATGAGGTCGGACATAAGACTACGAATACATTTGATTTCACCTATGACGGAACTGCACCTCGAATCATTATAAGTGGTGTGGACGATAAGAGCGTTGTAAGAAATCCATTTACAATGTCGATCGGACTGGAAGACCCGGATGATACGATCACGGAGATTGTGATCAATGGCAAGACTATTGATCCAACGTTGTATAAGGATACAAATTCATATGACTTCCAGGTATCTGATTATGGAAAATATGAAGTGAAGGTAACAGCAGCAGATGCGGCCGGTAACGTATCATCAACTTTTGATGCTGAGACGGGAGAAGTATTCTCCTTCCAGCTAAGACAGAAGCTTTCACCGGTTGTTATCATTCTGATCATTCTTGCAGTTCTTATTCTTGCAGGAATCATAATCTGGATCATACTCAGAAAGCGCAAGAAAGCACAGCAGTAAATTAAAACATAGAAAGAAAGGGACCACGCCCAAACAGGCGTGGTCTTTCAATGAGGTGACATAAATGGCATTAAGAGCGGTAGCATTTGATATGGATGGAGTCCTGATCGATTCCGAGAAGGTATACAGAATGTGCTGGTTGAAGAATGGATTGTCCATCGGTATCCCGGAGAATGAGATGTCGAAGATCTGTGACCGGATGGCAGGTGGAACCAAGAAGACAAATGCGCATGTGATGAAAGAAAAAATGGGCGAAGATTTTGACTATCTTGCATTCAGACAACGCACAGTGGATATGGTCGAAGCATATCTGAATGAGCATGGCGTTGAATTAAAGCATGGCGTGATCGAGACACTAAAGACTTTAAAGGCAAGAGGAATCAAGATGGCGGTTGCAACCTCGACGGATCGGGAACGGGCAGAGGATAAACTGATTCGAAGCGGATTGCTTCCGTATTTTGATGATGTGATCTGTGGGGATGAGATCGAGCGTGGAAAACCATACCCGGACATCTATCTGAAAGCCTGTGAGAAGCTTGGTACGAAGCCGGAGGAGACAGTTGGAGTAGAGGATTCCATTAATGGTGTGACAGCCTCCCACGATGCAGGACTGTATACCCTTATGGTGATCGATCTGATCCAGCCGGATGAGGAAACGAAGAAGAAAGCAGACCGTATCAGCAACGATATATTTGAACTGACGGAATTATTTGAAGACTGATGAAGCAGTTTGACTTCGAAAATGACATCTGAAAATGATCGATATAGCAGAATAGAGGCTGATCTCTGGAATGAAAGGAAACCTTTCGGCATATAGTAGTGTCAGGAGGTTTTTCTATGATTACAGGACAGAAAATTTTCAGCCTGTTAAAGGCACTTGCGGTATCTTACATAATAACAGCGATCCTGCTGCTTGTAACGGCACTCCTCATGTACAAGCTGGGGCTGGGTGAAACGGCGATTCATCTGAGTATTATCATCATTCATGGCATCTCTGTGTTCCTTGGCGGTTTTCTTACCGGCAAGATGGTGAAGGAGCAAAAGTATATATGGGGATTGATGCTCGGAGTGTGCTATGTGCTGGTGATCGGTATTGTATCTTTCATTATGAACGGTACGATCCACATCTCTGCTGGAGGAACATTAACGAATGTGATCCTGTGTCTCGCAGCCGGAATGCTTGGCGGAATGCTAGGTTAGAGACAAGTTTTTCGTAAAAATACTTTGACTTTAAAGCATGTTGTGTTATAATTTCGCTATATGACATAAAAAGGAGAAGTGTACCTATGAAGAGAATAAAGACACTCACAAACAGAACAATGAAGAACACAATGGTTAAAGGTGGATGCGGCGAATGCCAGACATCATGTCAGTCAGCTTGTAAGACATCATGCACAGTCGGAAATCAGAGCTGTGAGAATGCTGAGAACAAGTAAGAGATCATTGTAGACAGACAACCACAAAGGGGACCGTCAAACAAATGGCAGTCCTCTTTCGTTGCGTGTCAGAAAAATTAATTCACAAGATGGGAGAATTTGTATGGTACATCAGTACAAAAGTAATGGATATAATATCGTACTCGATGTATGTAGTGGGTCTGTTCACGTAGTGGATGACCTTGTGTATGATATTATTGCAAATTACGAAAATCATACAAAAGAGCAGGTAATGGAATTGCTGCCATCCTATGATAAGGATGAAGTATCGGAAGCCTATGACGAGGTAACCGGCCTGGTAGAAGACGGAACACTATTTACAGAAGACATATTCAAAGATTATATCATTGATTTTAAAAAGAGAAAAACAGTGGTAAAGGCTCTGTGTATCAATATTGCACATGACTGTAATCTTGCATGCAGATATTGTTTTGCAGGAGAAGGTGAGTACAAGGGTGACAGAGGTCTGATGCCACTTGACATAGCAAAGAAATCTCTGGATTTCCTCGTTGCCAATTCCGGTAACCGTGTAAATCTTGAGGTCGATTTCTTCGGCGGTGAGCCACTTATGAACTGGGATGTCGTAAAAGAGACCGTTCGATATGGAAGAAGCCTGGAGGAGAAGCATAATAAGAAATTCCGTTTCACACTGACAACAAACGGTGTGTTGTTAAATGATGAGGTAATGGAATTTGCCAATAAAGAGATGGCAAATGTCGTATTATCCATCGACGGAAGAAAAGAGATTCATGATTACATGCGTCCGACCAGAAATGGAAAGGGAAGCTATGATCTGTTACTTCCAAAGTTCCAGGAATTTGCAAAGAAGCGTGCCGGAAAGAGTTATTATGTAAGAGGCACTTATACGCATAACAATCTGGATTTTTCAAAGGATGTATTACACATGGCAGATCTTGGATTTGACCAGATCTCCATTGAGCCGGTTGTATCTCTGCCGGACGAGCCTTATGCGATAAAGGAAGAGGATATTCCGTATCTGTTAGATCAGTATGATATCCTTGCAAAAGAGATGATCAAAAGACATAAAGAAGGAAGGGGCTTCAATTTCTTCCACTTTATGATAGATTTGACAGGGGGACCATGCGTGGCCAAACGTCTGTCGGGGTGTGGTTCAGGTACAGAATATCTGTCAGTTACACCATGGGGTGACCTTTATCCGTGCCATCAGTTTGTCGGTGAGGATGGGTTCTGCATCGGAAATGTAAATGAAGGTATTACGAAGCCGGAACTTGTTGATGAGTTTAAGCTCTGCAATGTCTATGCAAAGGACAAGTGTAAGGACTGTTTTGCAAGATTCTATTGTAGCGGTGGCTGTGCGGCGAACTCATATAAATTCCATGGGAATATATTAGATGCGTATGATATCGGATGTGAACTTCAGAAGAAGCGTATCGAATGTGCGATCATGATCAAAGCCGCATTAGCAGATGAAGAAGAAAATCAATAAGGAGGACAAAGGTAAATAAGATGAAGAAAGCAAGAAAAAAAGCCATATGGGTATTGATCCTGTTCCTGCTTGTGCTTGCGGGTTCCATCTACGTTGCATTGTTTGGTGTAGGCGACAGAGGAAAAGCAAAGTATATCAGCCTTGGACTTGATCTGAAGGGTGGCTTAAGTGTAACCTATGAGATTCAGGATGAGGATTACAGTGATGCAGATGTTCAGGATACGATCTATAAGCTGCAGAAACGTATTGATTCCCATACAACAGAGCATAACGTATATTCAGAGGGAAATGGTAAGATCACTGCCGAAATTCCGGGTGTAACAGATGCAGATGCAATTCTGGAAGACCTGAGTATCGAAGGTAAGTTAGAGTTCTTAGATCCTGAGAATTATGAATTATGGTCACAGGGCAAGGATTATACTCCAGCTCTTACCGGTGATGATATTAAGGGTGCAGATGCCAAGATTGATTCTACAGAGACCGGTGATGACAATGTAGTACAGTTGTCATTCACAACAGCAGGTGCTCAGAAGTTTGCAGATGTAACAACAGCAAATGTAGGAAAGATCGTCTATATCGTATATGATGGTAAAGTTGTAAGTGCACCAACTGTACAGCAGGCAATTACAGACGGAAACGCTGTTATCAACAGCATTTCAACATATGAAGAGGCAGACAGCATTGCTACTACGATCCGTATCGGTGCATTGCCACTGACACTGAAGCAGGTACGTTCTAATATCGTCGGAGCAACTCTTGGTTCAGAAGCAGTATCAACAACGATCAAAGCAGGTATCATTGGTATTATCTGTATCTTCATTATTATGATCTGCGTATTCAGAATTCCGGGTCTGATCGCATCATTATCATTGACACTGTATACATTTATGATCTTACTTGTTATGAACCTGTTCAATGTTACATTGACACTTCCGGGTCTTGCAGGTATCATCCTTTCTGTAGGTATGGCGGTCGATGCGAACGTCGTTATCTTTACACGTATTAAAGAAGAACTGGCAACAGGTGCTTCTGTTAAGCAGTCTGTAAAAGCCGGATTCCATAATGCGTTATCAGCGATCATCGATGGTAACGTGACAACCCTGATCGCAGCACTTGTGCTTGGTATCTTCGGAACAGGTACGATCAAGGGATTTGCGATCACGCTGGCAATCGGTATCGTATTATCCGTATTCACAGCACTTGTTGTTTCGCAGCTTGTGTTAAATGCACTTGTTACACTTGGCGTAAACGATGTGAAGTTCTTTGGCAAGGCAAAAGAGCCAGGCAAGGTCAACTTCGTAAAGGGTGGTAAATATTGTATTATCGCTTCTGTTCTTGTCATCGTGATCGGCTTCTGTTTTATGCCGATCTTTGCAAAGACAAAGGGGAGTGCGTTGAATTTAAGTATTGATTTTGCAGGTGGTACATCAATCACAGCAGAATTTGACAAAGCATATTCATTATCTGAGGCAGAGAAGGACATTGTTCCTGTTATCGCTGAGGCAGCAGGCATCAGTGAGGCAGATATCTCTGTTCAGACTGTTTCCGGTACAAATGAGATCGTATTCAAGACCACAGAGCTTACGACTCAGGGTGATGATTCTCAGTTGACAAAGGTAACAGCTGCACTCAGCGAGAAGCTCGGTGCGACAGTAACAAATTCCGATAATATCAGTGGTTCAGCCAGCAGCGATATGACAAGGGATGCATTCCTTTCTGTAGCACTTGCAGCCGTTCTGATGCTGATCTACATTGTAATCCGTTTCAAGGATGTGAAGTTTGGTGTAAGTGCGGTATTAGCCCTTTGCCATGATGTAGCTATGGTATTTGTTCTGTATATCTTACTTCGGTTATCCGTTGGTAATACCTGTATCGCATGTATGCTGACAATCTTCGGTTACTCGATCAATGCGACGATCATCGTATTCGACCGTATCCGTGAGAATATCGCAAATGCAGGAACAAAGAAAGATTACAAGCAGATTGTTAATTTAAGTATTAATCAGACGATCACCAGAAATATCTATACATCCTTAACAACATTTGTTACGATCTTCGTATTATATGTAATGGGTGTAGCAGCGATCAAAGAGTTCGCATTTACTCTGATGGCCGGTGTCGTAATCGGTGCTTATTCTTCTATCTGTGTAACTGGTCCATTGTGGTACTACTTCAAGACCGGATTTGGTAAGAAGAAGGATGTTGCGAATGGCAAGAACAATAAGAAAGCAGTAGAGAAGAAGAAAACAGCAAAGGCGCAGTAATTATCTGTTGCCGATCGAATGAAAAACAGACAAGTATGTAGGATTTACATATTTGTCTGTTTTTTTCGTTGTGTTACAGGAAAATTTACATCGTGTATCATTAAATTTAATACGTAATGACAATGCATTGACGGATGATAAAAGCTATGATATGTTGAAGCAAAGGAGGTGCATGATTGAAACAATGAAACGATTTGAAGCGGTTATATTTGATATGGATGGGGTTATATTCGACTCGGAGCTGCTGGTTATAAAGTGTTGGCAGGTCGTTGCAGATAGATATGGAATCAAGAACATAGAAGACACCTGTCACAAATGTCTGGGACTGAATAAAGATGCGACAAAAGAACTGATGCTTGGGGTGTATGGAGCAGATTTCCCTTATGATGAGTATAAGGCAGAGATGTCGGCACTGTTCCATGAACAGGCGGCGGGAGGAAAGCTTCCGATGAAGCCGGGAGTTACCGGTCTGTTGCAGACATTAAAGAAGAATGGAAGAAAGGTTGCGCTGGCATCGTCTACCAGAAGGGCAGTTGTTGAACAGGAGCTTCGGGATGCAGGCATCCTTCCGTATTTCGATCGGGTAATCTGCGGAGATATGGTAAAGCGGAGCAAACCGGAGCCGGATATCTATCTGGAAGCATGCAGACAGATCCATGTGATGCCGGAGCAGGCATATGCCATAGAGGATTCTTATAATGGTATCCGTTCTGCACATGCAGCGGGACTGCATCCGATCATGGTGCCGGATCTTGCACCGGTCACGGAAGAAATGCAGGAGCTGTCGGATGTCATTCTGGATTCCCTGACCGAAGTAGAGAAATATTTGTTTTTTATTTAATAGCTTCTATCCCTCTTTTCCGATATTGAGAGGGAGAGAAGCCTTTCTGTTTCCGGAACAGCCGGCTGAAATATAACTGATCATCATATCCTACGATCCTGGCTATTTCATTTATGGAATAGTTCGTCTGTTCTAAGAGAAGCTGGGCGTTGTTGATCCGGCGGGACACGATGAACTGCATTGGGGTCATGCCGGTGTATTTCTTGAAATTCCGTATGAACCAGCTCACGCTCATTCCTCTTGATTCGGCATATTGTTCTATGCTGATGTCTTTATTATAGTTTTCATTAAAGTAGGAAACTGCATAGTCCATTTCACGATCCAGATATTCATTTTTCAGGATATGTTCGCGTGACAGCTCCCGTTTGAATACGATTAAAAGGCGGGTCAGCAGTAAAGCCAGCATTTCTTCATAATCATCCTGACAACGCTGCAGCTCCAGGATGATCTGTTTAAATATATGTTCATATTCCAGAGAGGAACCGACAGGGAATACTCTCCGGTTATCTTTAAATCCATATTTCCTCAGAAGATTCTTCACATCGGAGCCGGTGAAATGAATCCAGTAAACCTCTGTTTTATCTGCACCGTAATATTCATATTTCTGTAGTTCCTTCGGGCGGTAGAGTACCACATTGCCGGCAGGAACGATCGTCTCATTCTCAGTTTTATCAAAATGAAAATGTCCAAGCCCGGATGCGATATAGATGATCTGGTAGTCCTGTCTGCCCTTAGGACGATAGGTAGGCATCTTCGGGTCGCCACTTAAGCGGTATGTTCCACAGCTTCCGACAATAAGCGGTCTGCGCTTGTCCTTGAAATCAAGATAGGAATGATTCAGGTATCCGGTATTTATATACATGATGAAGCTCTCCTTTATTTGTAGGATTGTAATATAAAAAGATTTATTGATATTGTATCATTTTGTCCATATTCTGTCCATTCCGGTTCATAGACAGAAATGCTGTTAAAGTGTATGATAAATACAGACAAAACGAAATAACAAGATAATATTTGCAAATAATATCAAAAACATAAGAATAGTCGAAAACAAAAAAGTACATATAAGGGAGGATGACTTATGATAGTGCCACGTTATTATGAGAATTTGAATGTATTACATGAAAATACACAGCCTGCAAGGGCATACTATGTACCGGCTTCCTGTAGGATGGATGATCTGGTCGAGCACAGAGAAGGATCAGATCGGTTACAGTTATTAAATGGAAAATGGAAATTTCAATATTTTAAAAGTATTTATGATGTGAAGGATGCTTTTTATGAGATGGGATATGACACCGGAGCATTTGACGAGATCGAGGTTCCGGGCGTATGGCAGATGGCAGGATATGATACACACCAGTATACAAATATCCGCTATCCATTTCCATTTGACCCACCATATGTCCCACAGGATATACCGTGTGGAGCTTATGTGCATACCTTTTCTTATGCAAAGGATGTGGATGCGGCAAAGGCATTTCTGAATTTTGAAGGTGTGGATAGCTGCTTCTATGTGTGGATAAATGGGGAATATGTCGGATACAGTCAGGTATCCCATATGACCAGTGAGTATGATGTGACAGACATTTTAAAAGAGGGAGAAAATACGATCGCTGTCCTTGTCATGAAATGGTGTGATGGTTCTTATCTGGAGGATCAGGATAAATTTCGGATGAGTGGAATTTTTCGTGATGTCTATATTCTGAAAAGACCGGAGTGCGCCATTCGCGACTACCGTATCACGACCTCTGTTTTAAAGGAAAAGGCTGAGGTGAAGCTCGATCTGAGCTTTTATCAGGAGACAGCGGTTAAGGTTACGATCGAAGACAGGAATGGTGTGGTTGTAGCGGAAGAACAGGCAGAGCATGACGGAGCTTTCACATTTGAGATTATACAGCCGACACTTTGGAACACCGAGAATCCATATCTGTATACCCTCATTTTGCAGAGTGAAAATGAGACGATCGTTGATCATATCGCTGTCAGAACGATAGAGATAAAGGATAAAGTTATTTACTTCAATGGACAGAAGATCAAATTCCGCGGTGTCAACCGGCACGATTCTGATCCGGTAACCGGCTTTACAGTGGATGTGGAGAAGATAAAAAAGGATCTTACCCTTATGAAACAGCACAACTTCAATGCGATCCGTTCCAGTCATTATCCAAATGCACCGTATTTTTATCAGATGTGTGACAAATATGGCTTCATGGTATGCGACGAGGCGGATATAGAAGCACATGGCCCATATATGTTATATCGCAAAGAGGATACTGACTACAACCGGTTCAAAAAGTGGAATGAGAAGATTGCAGACAATCCGGAATGGGAGGCGGCTATTCTTGACCGGGTGAAGCGGATGGTCGAGAGAGATAAGAACCGTTTCTGTATCGTGATGTGGTCGATGGGAAATGAAAGTGCATATGGCTGCAATTTTGAAAAGGCACTTGCATGGACGAAGCAGTATGATCCATCCCGTATTACCCAGTATGAAAGTGCAAGATACAGAAATTATGATGTGACCTATAATTATGAGAATCTGGATCTGTACAGCCGTATGTACCCAGCGCTGTCAGAGATCGAGGAATATCTGGAAAAGGACGGAAGCAAACCATTTCTGCTGGTTGAATACTGCCACAGCATGGGAAATGGTCCCGGAGATTTTGAAGATTATTTCCAAATGATCCACAGTGATGACCGCATGTGCGGTGGATTTGTATGGGAATGGTGCGACCATGCAGTTGCGCATGATCAAGCGGAAAACGGAAAGACGAAGTATTACTATGGCGGAGATCATGGAGAGGCGATACATGATGGTAATTTCTGTATGGATGGTCTTGTGTATCCGGACAGAACCCCGCATACCGGACTGCTCGAATACAAAAATGTCTACCGCCCGGTCAGAGTTCGGTCATTTGATCAGGAGAGAGGAACGCTTACCCTTCATAACTATATGGATTTTGATGATATTCAGGATTTTGTGGATATCTGTTATGAGGTAACTCAGGATGGCTTAAGTGTTCAGAAGGGCAAGGTAGTGGGTGCTTCGGCTGCTCCGCACAGTGATTGCACCGTGGGGCTTGATATCGATGTTCCTACGGCAGGCAGAGTATATCTGAAGCTTTCTTATCAGTTAAAGAAAGAGCTTCCGTTAGTTTCTGCGGGTCATGTATTGGGCTTTGATGAACTTCTGCTTGAGAATAAAGATGGAAGAAACCAGACAGCTGCCAAATGGACGGCTTCGGATGTGGCAGTATCCGATATCAGGGTAGAGGAAGACGATGCATGGATCGTGTTAAATGGTGATGGCTTCACATATCGGCTGGATAAGCGTACCGGCTTGTTCAGCGGACTTCAGTATGCAGGCAGGGAATATCTGAATCATCCAATGGAGCTTAACATCTGGCGTGCGCCTACAGATAACGATATGTATATCCGGGCAGAATGGGAGAAGGCTCATTATGATGAGGCATACACAAGAGCATATAGTGAACAGATCCTTCAGAACAAATTCGGAGTAATGATTATGTGCCATGCAGGTGTGGTAGCTCCAACCGTTCAAAAGCTGATCGATGTAGAGATTATGTGGAAAATAGATGGCGCAGGCAGAATTGCTGCGGGAATAACAGCAGTAAAAGATGAAGAACTCCCGGATCTTCCAAGATTTGGTATAAGAATGTTTCTGGATAAGAAGCTTTCTGAGGCTGCCTATTATGGCATGGGACCACAGGAAAGCTACCGCGACAAGCACAGGGCTGCCAGCCACGGCTTGTTCAGAAGTTCTGTGCAGGAGCTTCATGAGGACTATATCATGCCGCAGGAGAATGGAAGCCACTATGACTGTGATTATGTGGAACTGACAAATCAACGATATGGAATGGCTGTTGCAGCAGAACATACATTTTCATTTAATGCCTCTTATTACACTCAGGAAGTGCTTACGCAGACGAAACACAATTATGAGCTTACGGAAGCCGACAGTACGGTGCTCTGTATTGATCATGCACAGAATGGAATCGGTTCGAACAGCTGTGGCCCGGTTGTTTCGGATGAATACAGGTTCAGTGAAAATGAGTTCCGGTTTGATTTCGCGCTGGTACCGTTTGTGAGGGGTTAATTAGGAGGAGATACGGATGGAAGAGAAGAAATATTTAAAATGGTATAATAAAGTAGGTTATGGTTCGGGAGATATCGCGGGAAATGTGGTATATGCGTTTCTGACATCCTTTGTCATGGTATACCTGACGGATACGGTCGGACTTGCTTCAGGCATTGTCGGCACACTGATCGCGGTATCCAAATTATTCGATGGATTTACGGATGTATTTTTCGGATCCCTGATTGATAAGACACACAGCAGACTGGGAAAGGCAAGACCATGGATGATCTATGGATATATTGGCTGTGCAATCACGCTGGTTGCATGTTTTGCAGTTCCAGCCGGTATGGGTAAGGCTGCACAGTATACATGGTTTTTCATTGCATACACATTGTTAAATGGTGTGTTTTACACGGCAAATAATATTGCGTATTCGGCACTTACCTCACTGATCACAAAGAACAGCAAAGAACGAGTTCAGATGGGTTCTTATCGGTTTATATTTGCATTTTCAACAAGCCTTTTGATCCAGACGATCACGGTCGGATTCGTGGACTGGTGCGGTGGAGATGCGGCGGCATGGAGATTAGTAGCAATCATCTATGCGATAGTTGGTCTTGTGGTAAATACGATCTCCGGTCTGTCTGTGAAGGAGCTTCCGGAGGAAGAATTAAACGATGGAGAGCCGAAGAAAACCGAGGAGAAGTATAGTCTGGTTCAGGCATTTAAGCTCCTTATTAAGAACAAATATTATATTATGATCTGTGGAACTTACATCTTGCAGCAGCTTTACAGTGCCATGATCGGTGCGGGTCTGTTCTATATGACATGGGTTCTTAAGAATAAGAATCTGTTCGGGCAGTTTGCCTGGGCAGTAAATATTCCCCTCATTATAGCACTGATATTTACACCGACGCTGGTTGGCAAATGGAAGGGCATGTATAAGCTGAACCTTAGAGGATATATCATAGCGGTTATTGGCAGAGCCTTGGTTGTTGTTGCCGGCTATATTGGAAACATCCCGCTTATGCTGGCATTTACAGCTCTTGCAGCGCTAGGCCAGGGACCTTGGCAGGGAGATATGAATGCGGTTATTGCTTCCTGTTCCGAATATACCTACCTGACACAGGGAAAGCGGGTTGACGGAACTATGTACTCCTGTACTTCGCTTGGTGTAAAGATCGGAGGAGGAATCGGAACGGCGGTTGTCGGCTGGCTCCTTGAACTGTCCGGTTATAAAGGAACGATGGCGGTTCAGCCACAGTCGGCTCTTGATATGATGCAGTTCATGTATCTGTGGCTGCCGTTGATATTTGATATACTAATCCTGCTTATACTTTCCAGAATGAATGTGGAAGCGGCAAATGAAAAGCTTAAGGCAGAGCGGGGAATGTGTGCAGGAGAATAATCTACAAGACTTCACAGATTTTTCACAAAAATTATTAGCACTCGCTATTGACGAGTGCTAATACAAGTGGTATAACATAATCAGAACGAAGGAGAGGACATCAGATAGAGACTGATGGAGGTTCTGGAGTTCCGGAAAAATAACAATTACGTGTTCTGACAATGGTCAGCACACAAAAGAATAAAATGTATGTATTTGAATGGAGGAATGACTTATGTTGATGCCTAGTATTTTTGGAGAAAATTTATTTGATGATTTATTTGATGATTTTGCACGTCCTTATAAAGTGACAACAGGTTATACACAGCCTGCTAATATTATGAAGACAGATGTAAAAGAGACCGAAGGTTCATTTGAACTGGATATTGATATGCCTGGTTACAAGAAAGAAGATGTAAAGGCAGAATTGAAGGATGGTTATCTGACCATCACAGGTACAACGAAGAAAGAAACAGGCGATCAGGACAAGAAAGGCAAATATGTCCGCCGTGAAAGATATTGTGGTTCTTGCAGCCGTAGCTTCTATGTTGGTAAGGCAGTTGAAAAGGAAGACATCAAGGCAAAATTTGAAGATGGTGTTTTAAAGATCAGCGTACCAAAGAAAGAAGAGAAGCCAAAGGTTGAGGAAAGCAAATATATCTCAATTGAAGGATAATTCTTTCACTTCCTGTATGAAAATTATTAAAGTAAATCATTTTGTCTCCTTCTGATAGAAATGTCAGATATGAATAATCATAAATGGGGCTGTTGCTTTACGAAGAATCATTCGTAGGGCAGCAGCCCTTTTTTTCGTGGCAGTGTATCCGCTTGATTTTGAGGAATATATGTGGGCAAATGGAATACAGCAGTCAACATTTGATTATTTAAAAGAATGTTATGATAATGCTTTAAGGGTTTCGGATACGGTTCATGAAACATTAAGCAAGCTCTTTTATAGTTATCTTGTAGTGGGTGGCATGCCTGAAAATGTGTTTGCTCAAAACCTTCGTGCCGGTGGCTTATAAAATGGAAGGCTCTCAAGGAAATTGCTGGAATTAATAATGTATGCTATAATGAATGCAACTAAAAATACAAAGGGGAAAACCTATGCCAATAAGAATAATGGGAACCGGAAGCTTTTTACCGGAAAAAAATGTGTCAAATACAGACCTTGAGAAATATGTAGACACTTCGGACGAGTGGATCTCCAGTCGTACCGGAATTAAGAATAGAAGAATCGCAGTACATGAGACAACTGCAGGAATGGCAGCAGAGGCTGCAAAGAAAGCCTTGGAGATGGCAGGAAAAGAAGCAATCGATGTAGAACTGATCGTGCTTGCAACAGTAACACCGGATTATTATACACCGAGTGCTGCATGTCAGGTTCAGGCGGAACTTGGTGCAGACAATGCCATTGCATTTGATGTAAATGCTGCATGTTCAGGATTTGTATTTGCACTCAATGTGGCAAAAATGTACATCGAGACAGGCTTTGTTAAGAATGCACTGGTAATTGGTGCGGAGACATTATCCAAGATCCTCGACTGGAACGATCGTGGGACCTGCGTGTTGTTTGGAGATGGAGCAGGTGCAGCGTATCTGGAAGAATCCGACAAGGGAATTATCAGTGTAGTACAGGGATCAATCGGTAAGAAGGGAATGGTTCTGAACTGCGAGAGCAGACGTACTCACAATATATTTACAGAAGATGGGATCGAACATGATTATCTGCATATGGATGGACAGGAAGTATACAAATTCGCTGTCAGACAGTGCCCGAAGTGCCTGCTCGAGGCACTGGAAAAGGCAGATATGACAGCCGATGATATTGATTATTTCGTTCTTCATCAGGCAAATGTCCGTATCATCGAATCAGTAGCAAAGCGGTTAAAAGCGCCGATCGAGAAGTTCCCGATGACACTTGGATATACCGGAAATATGAGTGCTGCCAGTGTACCTGTCATGCTCGACAGTCTGGTGCGTGATGGCGGCTTAATACGTGGCGACAAGGTTGCAATGTCAGCATTTGGCGCCGGCTTAACCTATGGTGCGATCGTACTTGAGTGGTAGGGCTTGCGTCTAACTATCTCGATCCTATACTTGTTATTCCGCAAAACGCTTTCGCTCTATTCCTCAACGCAGCGGTACATAAGGTTGCAAAAGACGCAACCTAAGTACCGGCGTTCGGAAAGGTTTGCTTCATAACAATATAGGATCGAGATAGATGAACGACAGAGAGAAAAGGCTGTAGCAGCATACAATTAATAAAGTCCTGTCCAGATAATGCCAGATTAAGCAGAAATGGAAAATAGCATTACTGTTATGTAGCAAGCCTTTTCTCACGTCAGTCGTTAATGAGCCACCGTTAGGTGGGGAATTTAGGACTGCTACGTGAGAATAGAGTGCAAACGCCTTGCGGAATAATATGTAATGCTATTTTCCATTTCGTTTCAAAGTCACCTGGACAGGACTGATTAGCTGTAAGCTGCTACAGTCTCTTTTATATTATCGTTCGTTGATAGGAACGTACTCTTTAATCTCTGCAATGCTGGTGTAGGCAGGACGGATGATCTTGTAGGAATTAACAAGCTCTTCCATACGGTGTGCGCTCCAACCGACTACTCGTGCGATTGCAAATAACGGAGTAAACATCTCAGCAGGAATCTTTAACATTTTGTAGAGAAGTCCGCTGTAATAATCAATATTGATACAAACACCTTTGTAGATCTTACGTTCTTCGGCAATGATCTCAGGTGCAATACGCTCGATCATCTCATAAAGGGCATATTCTTCGTCCATACCCTTTTCGGCTGCCAAAAGCTTTACATATTTCTTGAATTCCAGAGCACGGGGATCGGATATGGAATAGAATGGATGTCCCATACCATATACGATACCGGTCTTGTCATATGCTTCCCGGTTGACGATCTTACGAATGTACTCGCCAACTTCTTCCTCATCTGTGATATCGGATACATTGTCACGGATATTTTTCATCATACCCATAACCTGATAGTCACCGCCACCGTTTAAAGGTCCCTTTAAGGAACAGAGGGCAGCAGCCATTGTTGCATATGTATCGGAACCGGAAGAGGTTACAACACGCGTTGTAAAGGTTGAGTTGCTTCCACCGCCGTGTTCCATATGAAGTACCAGTGCCAGATCCAGTACACGGGCTTCCAGACGGGTGTATTTCCGATTGGAACGCAGGGTACTTAATATATTTTCGGCAAACGATAATTCAGGAAGCGGCTTATGGATATAACAGCTCTTGCCAAGTTCGTAATGGCGGTATCCCTGATAGGAATAAACAGCCAGACGAGGGAACATACTGATCAACTGGATACACTGCTGTAATACATTTTCCAGAGAGTTGTCACCCATCTTTTTATCGTATGAACCAAGAGCCAGTGTACTCTTTGTCATATTTGCAATAATATCGGCAGTCGGACTTTTCATGATCACATCCTGGATGAAATGATGCGGCAGATCATAACTGATATTTAAAACCTGCTTGAAGTTCTGAAGCTCCTTTTCATCCGGCAAAACGCCGAATAACAGGAGATATGTACATTCCTCAAAACCAAAACGATTATCCAGAAAAAATCCTTTGATCAGATCATGAATTTCGTAACCACGATAGTAGAGCTCTCCAGCACATGGAACACGATTGCCGTTTTCATCTGTTGTAAATGATTTACTGAGAGAGACATTCGTGATTCCGGCATTGATACCGATACCGTTTAAATCACGGAGACTACGTTTTACACCATATTTTTCATATAAGGCATCGTCAATGCTATTGTTTTTGATACACATATCCAGATGGCTCTTTGTGAAAGGGCCGATATTATTAATTGACATTTCAATTTCCTCCTGTGAATAGGATAATACTAAAAGTCATTATCGCATTTTTTTATAGAGAATGCAATGAAATAATTGTAGCAAGGCAGCACATGCTTTGGTATAATTAGTATGGTTACAAAAAAGGAGAGTGTATAAAACGGAGGATATACATGAGAAAAGGGAGATTGGCGGTTGTTACAGTCTTTGGAAGCCTTGCAGTCGGGCTTGCTGCCTGTACGGTATTGTCAGGCAGAGTTTATAATAGCGTGTTGTACGATATTGTTCCATGGCTTGTTACGGGGATGGTCTGTGTAATACCGACGGTATTGTGCGGAAAACTGGAAACACCAAGACTTAGCAAATGCAGAAACGGCTGTATGCAGCTATTTGTATTCTGTGTATCCACAGTGCTTACAATTATATATACCGTTTTATGTATGGCAAAAGTTCTTCCGGCTGAATATATACCGACAAATGGGAAAATGTGGGTATTTCATATATTGACAGCGATTCTTGTGGAAGCAGTTGTGTTCTGGAATGGAATGATCCGGATATATCTGACGTCAGAACAGCTTGGTATCAAATGGAGAGGGATCGGAGCTGTATGTGGCATGATACCGGTTGTAAATCTGGTCGTACTTGGGAAGATACTTCGCTTGACGATAGGAGAGGTTTCATTTGAAAATGATAAGGTTCGATTGAATCGGGAACGGAATAAAGAGCAGATCTGCAAAACAAAATACCCGATTCTGCTGGTGCATGGTATCTTCTTCCGGGATTTCAAATTGTTAAATTACTGGGGAAGAATTCCAAAGGAACTGGAGACAAATGGTGCAGTTCTTTTTTATGGCAATCACCAGTCGGCAGCATCGGTTCCGGCATGTGCGCAGGAGCTGGATGCAAGAATCCGGGAGATCGTAACTGAAACGGGCTGTGAAAAAGTAAATGTGATCGCACATTCAAAAGGTGGTCTGGATATGCGCTATGCCTTATCAGAACTTGGTACAGATCGGTATGTTGCATCACTAACAACGATAAATACACCGCACCGGGGATGTGAATTTGCAGATTATCTGTTAAATATTGTTCCGGAAAAAGAGCAGCAGAGCGTGGCAAAAGCGTATAATGCAGTATTTAAAAAACTGGGCGATGATTCGCCGGATTTTCTGTTGGGAGTAAAAGATCTGACAGCTTCGGCATGTAAAGCCCTAAATGATAAATTACATGATGCACAGGGCGTGTTATATCAGAGCGTTGGTTCGAGGCAGAATGTGGCAGGAAATGGCAGATTTCCGCTGAATTATACATATCGATTGGTAAAATATTTTGATGGAGCAAATGATGGACTGGTAGGCGAAAAATCATTCCCATGGGGAGCAGATTTCAAATACCTGACTGTGGAGGGGAAGCGTGGAATCTCGCATGGAGATGTGATCGATCTAAACCGGGAAAATATTCCGGGATTTGATGTCCGGGAATTTTATGTGAAGCTGGTTCATGATTTAAAAACAAAGGGATATTGATATATAAAAGAAAAGGAGCAGTATGATAATGGGAGAAAAAAAGCGAGTTTCAAATGCAGCAGGAAAAAAGAAAGCAAATCAAAACACTGCAAAAAACGGCAGGCGGCCATCCTCGGGTAGAAAAAGACGCAGAGGCATGACGGCAAATCAGTTTATATTGATAATGGCAGTTGTTGTCGGAATCATTCTGGTATTTACAGTCAGTAAGATCATGCAGAATCGCTATATGAAGGTGACAAAGATAGGAAGTGAATATGCACTTGGAACACCGTTTGATATAAAGAATTATGTGCAGCCGGTAAATGATAAAGCAACAGTAGAATGTGATGAAGCTGATTTTCAGCCGGATAAGGTCGGACCTTATAAGGTGAAATATACAGTTAGATGCGGCAGGCTAAAGAAACATAATATAGTTACGATAGAGGTTGTGGATCATGATTTCCCGGATATAACGGGACCTGAGAAAATTGGCGTGCTCAAAGGGGAGATGGTCGATCTGTTGAAATATTATAATGTAAATGATTCTGAACCGAATCTGGCAGAAAAGCTCACGATCGATCAGGAAATAGACACCAGTGAAGGCGGATATGCAGAGTATACTCTCCGCGTGATTGACTGGGGAAATAATTCAGCATCCAAGACGATTACGATCGGTGTATTTGATTTTACAGATGATCAGAGGGCTGTGGCGCTGGCGGTAAGGGAATATAACCGGGAATTTAGCAGTGCTGTAACAGACAGTGGTGTATATTATATGGAAAAAGATGATACAACCGGTTATGTGTTGATCGGAAGTGATAATGTATATGAAGCAGGTGCTGATAACAGCTGCACCAGAATTGAGGCAGACGAGAATCTGATCCAGTCAATCCAGAGCAATGGTTCATGGATGGAGATAGGCGGCTATTCCTACTTCAATTACAATATACAGGAATAATCATTGGTGGCAGAGACGCTATAGTATTCTTTTGGAGGGGTATCGTATGGATAATACAGAGTTATTTTTAGACAAATATAAGGAACTTGAGAATGCGGCAATCAATGAATTCAAGCTTCCGCCGGATGGTTCGGCGGTTGCAAAGCTGGAAAAGAGAAGTGAGTTCAAAGATATTCGATTTGAACTTAACTACTGTCGAGAGGTTCGAAATCTTCTACAGCATAACCAACGCTTGGATGAGGAATTCGCCGTGCAGCCGGGGAAGAAAATGATTGAGCTTCTGGATATGGTTCTGGATCGCATCAAGAATCCTGTACGGTGTATGGATATCGCAGTACCATTTAATGATCTGGTATGGCGATCTCTGGATGATCCGGTTATGCCGGTTATACGGATCATGAATGACAGAAATATTTCCCATGTGCCAATCTTAAAGGATAAAAGAGTGGTGGGAGATTTCAGTGATAACTGTATCTTTCCTTATCTGCTGGGTGATACAAACTGCCACATCGATGAGAAAACTCGGTTTCGAGATCTGCAGGAATATATCGAATTGGAGAAACACCCATCAGAACGCTTCCGATTTGTCGCATATGACGAAAAGGTATCCAATATTAAAAAATACTATGAAGAAAGCAGGAGAGATCATGAACGTATCGGATTGATCTTCCTGACCGAGACAGGACACCCGGACGAACGTCTGCTGGGAATTCTGACTTCATGGTTAATTATAGGAAATTAAAAAGATATCAGGAGCGCAGGGCTACAGCCACAACCAGCCTGATGGTATATTGACGTACTACAATTTCTATTCAATGTGTATTGCCGGTAAATACTTTTGTGCAAACTCGTCCTTCGGACTCAAACATGCACCCGTATCTACCGGCAATATGCATTTCATAACGAAATTTTCGTTAATGTCAATATACCATCAGGCTGGTTGCGGCTGTAGCCCCACGCTCCTGATTTTTTTATTCTATAGATGACATATAGATGTTCAGCAGCTTAAGTGCAGTATCCTGCACTTTAGGCGGACTGTCATTTAACTGCGATAGAATCTCATCTTTATATTCTTGAAATGCCGGCGGTTCTTCTGTCAAAATATCATTTGGCGTTATATGAAGTACGCTACATATTCTCAGCAAAGTATCAAGTCTCATATTTACATTTCCACGTTCAATATCAGCATAGGTTCGATCTGACAATCCTGCTAATTCAGCAACTTCTATCTGTGTCAAATGTACTTTCTTTCTGAATTGAAGCAGTTTGTTTCCTATCACATGAAAATCGGATATTATCACAGAATTACCTCCTTGTAATCTACATATAGGAATTATACTTCTTATTTAAATTGACAAACAGGAACTATAACTGTATAATGGCAGGAAGAAAAGTTCCTGTATATGTGTAGTATTGCTACATATGAGGGAAAAATGCGGAGGAGAAAATGAAAGCAGATGATTTACAAAAGAATACCGGATTGAATGCAAATATTCTGAAACTGATCGCGGTAATAGCCATGGTCATACAGCATGCGACGATTGTATTTTATCCAACAGAGAACGCACTACATTGGACCTTGTATGCGGTAGGAAGAATAACAGCGCCTGTTATGTGTTTCATGATAGTAGAAGGATACTATCACACATCGAATATCAAAAAGTATTTGATGCGTTTGTTTGTAGCAACCTTGATCTCACATATACCTCATGCGTTGGCATTTGGATATTCACCATATGAGTTCTGGAAAGTGACAAGTATTATGTGGTGCCTATTTTTAGGTTTGCTGGCATTAGTGATATTTAATAAGAAAGAAATACCACTGATCTTAAGACTGTTCGGTGTCGGTATTTGCTGTATTTTGTCATTCCCCGGCAATCTGAATTGCATTATCGTTCTGTGGATAATGGCATTTGGTGTATTCAGAGACAGTAACTGGAAGAAATATACAGCGTTTTTCATCGTTACACTGTGCTATCTTGCAGAATTCTGGGTTATAAGCTCACATGGAATACCATGGATCAGACTGGTATCGTTATTGGCAATCCCGTTATTGATGATGTATAACGGCAAGCTTGGTAAGAAAAGCAAATGGATACAGTATGGATATTATCTTTTTTACCCGCTTCACCTTTTGGTGTTATACGGTCTGAAGATGTTGATCGGATAAATGGATGATAAATATAAAAAGAGAAACAAAGGAGAATTAAAATGAGTAACTATAGTTTTGGAGTGCGTACTAAGAGATGGATCAGATTTTCAATTAACTATATAAAAGAAAGAATGCGTGGTCTCGATTTCAGTATGGTCTATGTCGGAGATATCCAGAAAAATGTAGCAGAATTTCATGGCTACAGTATGACAGATGAGAAAGACATGAAACGTATGCTGAAGGCCATCCCGGTCAATCCAAGTGAATGTTCATTCCTTGATGTAGGATGCGGAAAAGGAATCTGTATGAAATGTGCGGTTGAAAGCGGATATGGCAAGGTTGCCGGTCTGGATCTGGATAAGCACTTGTTAGGTATCGCAAAGAAGAATATGTCTATTTTAAAAATGGATGTAAGATTGATAAATGCAAATGCTGTGGATTTTGACGGATATGCTGATTTCGATGTTTTCTATTTCTACAATCCTTTTGGTAGAAGCGTTTTTGAGCAGGTTATAGAGAAAATCAAGGAAAGTCAGAAGACAAGAAACCGTGATATCTGGATAGCATATTATCATCCGGTATTCAGTGAATTATTTGATAAGGCAGGCTTTGAATTGAAAAATGAAGTAAAAGATAAGACCAGAGATACAACTACAAAATTCTACTATATGCCAAAGTTGAAATAAAAAAGATATCAGGAGCGCAGAGCTATGGTCACAACCAGCCTGATGGTATATTGACGTACTGCAATTTCTATTCAATATATATTGCCGGTAAATACTTTTGTGCAAACTCGTCCTTCGGACTCAGACATGCACTCGTATCTACCGGCAATATGTATTTCATAACAAAATTTTCGTTAATGTCAATATACCATCAGGCTGGTTGTGACCATAGCTTTGCGCTCCTGATATTTTTTTATATATTATGATAATGGTGGACGACGAAGTTCGTTGTCCAGTTCGGACTGATCGATAGCGATCGTCTTTGTATTCTTGATTTTTTCTATACGTCTCTTCCGGCGACGCTTATGGATATGTTTGATCAGAGTGATGATCAATAATAAGATAACACCGATACTGATCAGAACAACAGATAAGCCATAACGATCCAAAATCTTATCAAAAAGATTGTAATTATCTTCCTGCCAGATATTCTCCTGTTCCAGAGTTGACTGGATACTGTTTATACTGTGCATTGTTCCTTTACAGGTTGGGATTCCCGGCAGCCAGTCAGATGCTGGCGTCAGATTCTTTGCCTGTTCACTTGTAATATTGAAATAATCGTAGATCAGGACATTTTTACCGGACGTTGTCTCAGGATCATCATATGCAAGATCGACAATGTACCAGCCATCATCAAGACATACCATGTTCCATGCGTGGGAATTATAGGTTTCAGAATCCTTGTCTTCTTCAGAAGATGATGTCACATTTCCTTCTACATAGATGCATTTAACACCGAGATAGTCCATAACGGCTTTAAATGCTTTAGCATATCCAAATGAAGTCGCACTTTTATGTTTGGAGTTAAATACTCCGTCTACACTGTAGCACCATGAATCTCCGGAGTGAGAAGCTTCGCTTTCCGTATCAAAATAAGTATCATCAATAATTGCATTATGGATCAGATATTCTTTTTGGTAGTCAGGAAGATCTTTATCTAAATTATCTGCATAATTGGAGATGACAATATTTGCATTATTTCGGATAATCTCCCGGGTATTCCCGTTTGCATAATCATCATAGCAGATGATCTGTACTTCATAGCAAACCGAACCGCCATCTAGGGATTTAGCATTGCATTTGAAATCAGGTGACATCCAGAAATACATTGGGTTATCTGCAAGAACTGCATTTACAACACTCTGCATACCGGATGCGCCAATAACTTCCCAGTTTTTACTGGTTACATTAATCGTGAATGCTTTGTAATAATGAGTTTCGCCTGATTCACGATACTCCGCATTCTGATTGGATTCGTGGTAAGCATTGGCTGCTTCTTGTAACTGATTATATACATTTTTGTATGCATCATTGTCAAACCTGTTATAATAATACTTCGTTGTATCAATATCTGCATAGGTATTGGTCTCTTCTGTCGTATCATCCGTTGTATTATCCGCGGCAAGTACGGTCATATTCGGTAATACAAGGATAATTGTCATCAGAAATAGTAGTAATTTCTTTCTCATAAACACACCCCGATCCATATCTTTTACGATGAAAAGATTATAAATTTATACTTTGTCATTTTACCACAGAGTGGAAACTATTACCAGTAAAAAACGCTTTTCTGTAAGCCTGCCCAATAGATTTCGGACTAACGCTTGAAATGGGAATGAAAAATGTGTAATATTGACTAAACATAGAGTAAAAATAATGAGTATGTTACAGAAGGAGTACTGATATGGGAGCATCAAGTTGTGATTTATGTGCACATTACGTGTATGATGATGAAGATGATTTTTCAGAGTGTATGGTGAATATGGATGAGGATGATTATGCCAGATTTATAACCAGTTCATATGAAAGTTGTCCGTATTTCCAGTTGGATGATGAATATAAAGTAGTTCGAAAGCAGATGTAAGAAAAGCACACGTTGGCTGAAGGAGTATATATAAAATATACTATCAGACAATGTGTGCTTTTTATATAAGAATCGGATGCAGTCTGAAATGAGAGAGCGCCTGATCTGTGATCACGCGTGATCCTCCGGCGACTTTTTGAAGGATTCCACCAGATCGGTCAGATATACATATCGATCCATCAGGTGTTCCAGCTTCATTTCAGCCGATTCTTTTTCAGCCATCAAGTGATTCAGCTTTGTAAAATCAGTTGCGGCAGCTGCAATCTCACGATCTAATCCGTCTATCTTTTCTTCGCAGATCATGATATCGTTTTCAATATTGTCATATTCACGCTGCTCATTAAAGGATAATTTGGTCTTTGTGCGTTTTGGTGCAGCTTCTTTTTTGGAAGTATCTGATCTTTCTGTGACTGATGGTGTATTCTTTCGTGAAGCCGTAATATTTGCTTTGCCTGCACATTCAGTGTCACTTACAGATTTCGCTGAATTTGCAAATGAACCATGTTCCAGATAATAATCGGTATAACTTCCTTCGAACTGGTTGATGTGTCCTGTTCCGTCATAGACGAATAAACGTCTGACAACACGATCCAGAAAATAACGGTCATGCGATACAACGATCAGGATACCGGGGAATGAGTCCAGATAATCTTCCAGAATGCAAAGAGTTGATATGTCCAGATCATTGGTAGGCTCATCTAAGATCAGAACATTCGGAGAACCGGCAAGTACTTTTAACAGATAGAGTCTTCGTTTTTCACCACCGGATAATTTACCGATCTTCTGATACTGAAGGGTCGAGTCAAATAAAAATTCTTCGCATAGGGTAGAAGCAGGCATATATCCGTCAATTGTTCGGATGAATTCTGCCTTTTCCTTTACATATTCCAATACACATTTATTATCATCTAAAGGTTCATTCTCCTGAGAGAAATAACCGATATTTACCGTTTCTCCAACCTCGATATAGCCACTGTCCGGTTCCAGAATACCCGTGATCAGTTTCATTAGTGTGGATTTGCCGCAGCCATTTGGACCTGTAATACCGATCCTGTCGGTTCTTAAAAAGTTATATGAAAAATGCTCAATCAACGGATGAGACATTCCCGGAAAACTCTTTGATATGTCGTGCAGCTCGATCGTTTTATTCCCTAGCCGGGTCGTGATCGAATTTAAGGTTACGGATTTATCCATCTCGATCGGTTTCTCGGCGGATAGAACTTCAAATCGCTTAATATGTGCTTTTTGTTTGGTGCCTCTGGCTCTTGCGCCGCGTTGGATCCATGCAAGCTCTTTACGAAGGATTGTCTGGTGTTTTCTCTGAGTGGCCAGAGCGATATTTTCCCGTTCTGCCTTAAGGGCAAGGAAGCCTTCATAGTTTGTTTCATAACGATAGATGTATCCTTTATCGATCTCTGCGATCCGGTTTGTTACACGGTCAAGGAAATATCTGTCATGAGTGACCATGACCAGCGCACCTTTATAATTGTTCAGATATTCTTCCAGGTATTCCGTCATATCGTTGTCCAGATGGTTCGTTGGTTCGTCTAAGACCAGAATATCACAGTTGGACAGCAGAGCGGCAGCAAGTGCAACTTTTTTCTTCTGACCGCCGGAGAGGGTGGAAACCGGAATACCGGTATCGTTAAAGCCGAGCTGATCAAGAATTGCTCTGGCATCACCTTCAATGCTCCATTTATTTTCTTCCGTGCTGTTGGCGGTTATAACATGTTCGTATATTGTTTCATTGTCGTCAAATGTCGGGCTCTGTGGAAGATAATTGACAACAATGTTGTTCCCACGCACTACAAGCCCTGCGTCACAGGTATCTAAGCCTGCGATCATTTTCAATAAGGTTGATTTTCCGGTTCCGTTGATTCCGATTACACCGATCTTATCACCACTGTTGACGGAGAAATCAGCTCCCTTGAAAAGCACTTTATCTGTATACGCCTTGTGGATATTTTTCATAGTTAATAAGTTCATTTGTATTTCCCAAACCATTCTTTATATTTGTTTCTTATAGAATAGACTGTTGATATTATGTGGCAGTACACTACTACTATACTGGAAACTGCACTTATTTTATGATGGTTTCCCGGCTACGTCAATAAGAGTTTTACGCACACTTGCCTCCGTGCGTTTAAAATATATAAAACAGATAAGAGATTATTATTTTACACAAAAAAATGCAGGAAAATGAAAAAAGGATATCCGCATATTGTGACCGGATATCCTTTTTTACGACTGCTCTTATAGCTCCTGTTTGTCGTATATTCCTTTTATTAAATGTAAGTTGCCTTATGCGACTGCTGGTTCAGCAATGAAAGGCTTCAGTGTTGACATGTATGAATCGGAAATACCATCATAGAATTTTACGGTTAATTCATCTCTCAGATCGAGACTGATAACACCAAGAATAGATTTTGCATCTACCATATAGTTTTTGTTTGTAGCTGATATATCGACATCGCCATGATATCCTCTCATTACATCTACAAACTGCTTTACTTCATCAACGCTGCTTAATTTTACTTTAATGTCAGTTGATTTAGCCATAAAACTCGCCTCCTTGATTTGTTGAACAATTTATAATCCTTTTTTTTGCTAAAGTCAAATTATGAAAGTGTGAACAAAAAGCAAAATTATTACCAATTTCTAAAATTTTTTAAAGTAAATAGAAATTTCAGCTTAAAGAAATTCAAAAATCGGCATTTTATAGTTAAGGATATTCATTTATATGTAGTAAAACTGTAATGGTGTTACAAATTGCTATGAAAAATTTGTACAAAATAGGAGAAATTGGTGATTTTGGTGTATATTTTCGGTATAATACAGGTAAATAGCAGTTGATATGTATCTGCTTTTGTACAAATAGCTGTAAAAAAACAGGGATTGACCGGAACAAAAGCAGACAGAAACGGAGGTGGAAGTATGATCTATCAGGAAGAATCAGGACGGGAGTATCACATAAAGACCGGGAAGAACGAGATCGGAAAATATGTAATCCTGCCGGGGGATCCGAAGCGGTCTGCAAAGATCGCAGCTTATCTGGATGATGCAAAGCTGGTTGCGGATAATCGGGAATTCGTGACATATACCGGATATCTGGAGGGCGAGAAGGTCAGTGTAACATCGACCGGTATCGGAGGTCCATCAGCAGCGATCGCACTGGAAGAGCTGGTGCATTGTGGCGCGGATACATTTATAAGGGTTGGAACCTGTGGTGCGATGCAGTTAGATATCATGGGAGGAGATATCGTGGTGGCAACCGGTGCTGTTCGGATGGAGGGTACATCAAAGGAATATGCTCCGATCGAATATCCGGCTGTTGCAAGCTATCCGGTCATTCAGGCACTGACAAAAGCCTGCGATACGACGGGAGTCCGATACCATACCGGAGTTGTTCAGAGCAAGGATTCCTTCTATGGACAGCATGAGCCGGGAACCAAGCCGGTGTCCTATGAACTGGAAGCCAAATGGGAGGCATGGAAGCGGATGGGCTGTCTGGCGTCCGAGATGGAGTCCGCGGCGTTATTTATCGTAGGGGCTTATCTGGGCGTGAAGGTCGGAGCCTGTTATCTGGTAGTCGGAAATCAGGAGCGGAAAGCAGCGGGACTTGAGAATCCACTGGCATACGATACGGACATGGCAGTAAAGACCGCAATTGAGGCAGTCCGGCAGTTGATTCTGGATGCAGGGAAAGAATAAAATCTATTAATATAATAAGAAGTTATTGAAAAAAAATGTTAAAACATATACAATGTTTATAACGGTATTTGGTAAATATTAACAAAAAGAACCTGACGATATAATTTTTCGGGTTCCAAAATATCAGATAGGAGGTCAGTAATGGACAGAAAGGATTTGGAAGCAAAGGTTTTACAGGCTGTAGCTTGTGTTATGCCGGAGATTGACATCAGCAAGCTTGACATGACAGCCGAGTTGACAAAAGAATATGGGGTTAATTCTGTATCGATTATTCAGTTGATCGTAGAACTTGAAAATGATTTCAATATTGAATTTCAGGATTCAGAACTCGCATTGGGTTTGTATTATGATATGAATGATGTGGTTGCCGCTGTTGCAGCCAAGTTGAACTAGAGTAGATAAGGGAGGTATAATCATGAGCAATAAAAAGATATTGCCGGTCAGCTACCCAATGATTACATCATGGCAGTGGCATGCAACATTATTCTCAATTCTGGGGGATGACGAAAAGGCTAAGAACTGGATCTTCAGCAATTACATCCAGCTTAGATGTTATAATATTGAGGAGATTTTCACAGGAGATGAGATGCTTCTGGCAGATATGATGCCGGGAAGCAGTTCTTTGAAGGAGTGTCCATATCTTCTGTTCTCACTGATGACAAAAGAGCAGGTAGAGAGCTACTGTGGAGATATCATTAACTTCATTATTAAAACGATCGACCTGAACGGATATGTCTATGGTGTATTTGACGAGGCAAAGATTCTGTGCGATTCCGGTGCAGATTACAAATTCCCACATGAGTTATTTATCTTTGGTTATGATAAGGATAAGGAAGAATTTCATGTTGGTGATTTTACGTTTGGTGAGCATTATTCTTATTCAACTGTATCCTTTGAGGATGTTAAGCGGGGTTACGATATCATAACAGCATCCGAAGATCATATGTTTAAGGATGATTATAAAGGCAGACGTGGTTTATATGTGATCCAGAAGAATACCGCTGAGATGTATTATGATCTGGATGTGGCATATATCAAGGATACATTGGTTGAATATCTGGATGCAAAGGATTCCAAGAATCATTTCCGTATGATGAGAAATCGTTTCTCAGATACAGTATTCGGTGTAAATGTATACGATGCAGTATATAAGCAGATCGAAAAGCAGCTTTCAGGAGATGAGCCTGATTTTGATATCCGTGCACTTCACCTGTTATACGATCATAAGGTTCTGATGAATGAACGCCTGAAGTATATGATGGCAAAAGGTGTGTTGGCTTATGATAATGAGATTCTTGACGAGTACATGGAGGTTGTCAACAATATGCTGACAGCAAGAAACCTTCTGATCAAGACATCCATCACAGGAAATGTGAACTGCCTTGATCGTTTTGAGAAGTATATTATGACCGCAAAGGCCAAAGAGATTGAGGTCCTCAACAAGGTTGTCGAGAGACTTTAAAGTAGCAGACGAAAACACCACGGTGTATGTTTAAGGGACGAATTCGGGCCGGGCTTATATCTATTATTACGCAAAACGCTTTCGCTCTATTCCTCGGCGTAGCGGTACATAAGGCTGCGCAAGACGCAGCCTAAGTACCGACGCTCGGAAAGGTTTGCTTCATAATAGTATAAGCTCAGCCTGAGTTCTGTTTCTTGAAATGTATATACTGTGGTGTTTTCTGTTTGTGGAAGAGCCAAAGACAGAAAAATATAGCCGGCTGTTCGGCAACAGATATTTTCATGAAGCAAGCCTATTCGAATGTCGGTTCTTAGCGATCCACGGAAGTGTGAGCTTAGTACCGTTACATGAGAATAGAGCGGGAGCGTCTTGCGGAATGAAAAGTATCTGAGCTGGACAGCCGACTATATTTTTCGTCCATCTATTTCACTATATGGATCTCTGAAGGCTGATAGTAAAAGCTGTCGGTTGCGATATAGCGGTTGCGGTAGTCAGGATCTGTGGTTTCTGCGTCATCATCCGTATGAGCAAGGACATCGTAGGATACGATGCCTTTGGTGGACACTTCCTTTATGAGCAGATAGGAAGCACCTTTTAAGGATATTGGTTCATCGGTGAGGGTGGCTGCTTTTTGTGTGTCGCTCCAAAGTACGGTATTGTCATCGGACATACCATAGAAGGTGTAGCTGTCTACAGGATCAGAAATGGATCGTACCATAAGGGAGATCGTATTCGTTGTAGTGGCATTGGAATCGATGCCCGATTCTGTGTAGCTTTCAGAGAAGGTTTGAGTCGTTGATTCGCCTTCGTTCATGATTGAAACAGGAGAGCCGGGTGTTATAAAGAGATCACCATTTTCTTTCTGATAGATTAGATTCAGATAGATATAATAAAGATCTGAATCTGTGGAATAATCTGTTTTGTCCGGATCAACATAGAGAGTGCCGGAAAGGGATAAGGAAGCTTCTGTGGTACCATCGGGTGGATACATATAATTGCTTTGACCGATTAGTGTATGGGATGAAGACTCATAGGAGGTAGTGCTCGTTCCATCGGAACCGGAAATGTTTATAGATGGTTCAGCCATCATATCGGAACAGAACGAATAATAAAAATTTCCTTCTTCTTTGGATACATCAACTTTAATTGCAGCCAGATAGCAGCCGGAGATATCGGGATTATCCGGTTTGAAAGTATCTGTTTTCTGATCATATGTGCAGGAAATCGGTTCTTCCTGATCATCCAGAGGTGTTGCTGTACAATAGATACCAACCAGATGCTTGGTAACTGCAGATGGGGTATTTTCTTTCTTTGCAAGCTGACAGCCGGAAAGGACAGTCAGAACTAAAAGGGTCAGTATACTTATAGATAAAAATTTCTTCATGCTTCTTCCTCCTCATCAAGATTTCCGTCAAATGACAGAATATCGCCTACATCACAGTGTAGGTAGTAACATATTTTATTGATGGTTGTAAATCGGACACCTTTTGCTTTTCCACTTCGCAAAATGGAAAGATTTGCTTCGGTTATGCCGATCTTTTTGCATAATTCTTTAGAAGTCATATTATTTTCTTTTAAGACTTTTTCCAGATTGATCTTAATTGCCATATGAAACCTCCGTGTTAAATGAATGCTTCATTTTCTTCTTCCAGCGTGTGTGCTGTCTCGAATTTCTTTGCAAGGATAAATGCCGTTACGGTCAGAAGTATCTCTATAATAGGAAGAGATACGGTAAAGGTCGTATCTGAAAGTGACGGAAGCATAAGAAGCTGCAGGATGTTCCGAACAACTTCAAGTACTGCCGTAATGCAGAGAACTCTTACACACAGATGGGAGAGTGCCCCTGCATCCTGGATCGTCTGATCGGTGAAATGATTGTCTTTCAGAGAACGACACAGCCGGAAAGATGCGATCAATACCCAGATGAATAACAGGGATGGAACCAGGTCGCAGAGGAGTAACGGAATGCGGTCAGGCTGAAATGATCCCATGCTGCCATTATCAAGCATAACAGCACCATCTTCTGATGATATGATCCGGGAATACAGGTCGGGACCTGTTTGATCTGCAGAAGCCCATAGTTTTGGAAGCTTTATGAAACAGATATTAATGATTGTTATGATCATTACAAGAATGATGAAAACCTGAGCGATCTTTGCCAGATTGATCTCATTTGCATGCCGGATCATGGCAAGAACCCGGAGAATGATGTAACAGATAAAGATGGACCACAGGGTTGTCGATATTGCCAGATCGATCATAGGTATCGAATAACGAAAATAGGGGGTCATAAGCCCCGGATTTATCATCAGGTAAATGCCGATAAAGAGGGCAGCAGAGCATACGAGTAACAGATAGTCTGCACGGATCTTCTTTTTCCTCAGACAAAGAAGCAGAAATGCGATTGCCGGGAGACAGCAGATAATGATATAAAGTATGATCGCGATACAGTTACCGGAGCTTCCGGATAATGAAAGCTTTCGAAGCCATACTGCGATCCATTCAAACGGAGTTGTAAAAATCTGATTCATGGTTATATCCTTTCTGATAGCTAATTTTATCTAAAAATTATCGAAAAACAATAATTACAGTTTCAAAATATCATTAAAATTATCGTTTGTCAATAATTTCTATGGATTGTGAGCTTGATTCATTTATGCAGGTCTAATATAATAGAAATTGCCGTGTTCAGATTTCGTATCATTTGATTGAAGGATAAAATGATCGTTGGCATTTCGGCACCGGCATAAGGGAACATGGGAGAGTAACATTCTCAGTGACGATAAATAAATGTTTGTGAGGCAGAGATATGATTTATTCTTATCCGGATTATTATAAAAAGTTTAGATGTATAGCGGACAAATGCCCAGACACCTGCTGTTCTGACTGGCAGATCGTGATCGATGATGAATCACTGGAAAAATATCGAAATTACGCAGGAGAATACAGGCAGGCACTTCATCGGAATATACAGTGGGAAGAAGGCGTATTCGGACATAACCGGAAGGGCAAATGTGCATTTTTGCGGGATGATGGACTGTGTGATATGTATAAGCATATGGGAAAAGACAGCTTATGCACGACCTGTCGGGAATATCCAAGGCATACGGAAGAATTTGAAAATATAAGAGAGATTTCATTATCGCTTTCCTGTCCAGAGGTGGCAAGGATATTGATGCAGAAGACAGATCCGGTAACATTTGTCTGTGAAGAAGACGATGAGGAAGAAGTATTTGAGGATTATGATTATTTCCTGTTTTCCAATCTTGAGGATATCCGGGAGGAGATTTTGAAGATTACCCAGAACCGGGAAGAAAGTCTGAAAGTAAGGATCAGAAAAGTATTGCAGATCGGTGCTTCCGCACAGAGACATTATGAAGAAGGGGATCTGATCGACTGGGATGAATGTGAGGATACAGATAAAGTCTGCGTGAAAGATGAATATGAACTGTTCCGGAAGCATATGAGATTCCTGTCAGAGGAGCTGGAGCTGTTATATCAGGACTGGGATGATGTGTTGGTGGAATCCGAAGTGCTTTTGTTTGATCTGGGGGAAGCCGGTTTCACAGAGAATAAGAAACGATTTCTGTCATGGTGGGGAAACAGCAGCCTGCCTTCACTTGAGATCGTGCTGGAGCAGATCGTTGTTTATTTTATCTCGATCTATTTGTTGGGTGCGGTCTATGATGGGAATATTCTTGGTAAAATAGATTCCGCGGTGGGACATGTGACAGTAATCTTCCTGCTGCTTCTCGCCAGATGGATAAAGTGCAGTGAGAAGTTAGAGATGGCTGATCTGATCGAACTGGTGTACCGGTATTCCAGAGAAATCGAACATTCGGATGAAAATCTCGACCGGGTGGAAGAACTGGACTGGTTTATAAGAATATAATTTGAATTTCAGTGAACTCTATAGCATACTATAGGATAAGGTCGCTCGCAGAGCGATGAACAGTGATAAAAGGAAAATGGAGTAGCAGTATGAATATATGTATATTTGGTGCATCCAGCAATGACATTGATCAGGCATACATGGATGCGGTTTTTAATCTTGGAAAGAAGCTGGCAGAGAGAGGACACACATTAGTATTTGGTGCGGGTGCAAGAGGACTTATGGGGGCTGCCGCCAGAGGAGCAAGTGCCGGAAATGGTGAGATCGTTGGCGTTGCACCGACATTTTTTAATGTGGACGGCATCATATATGACAAATGTACAGAGCTGATCCGGACAGAGACGATGCGTGAGCGGAAACAGATCATGGAGGATCGGAGTGATGCATTTATCATGGTGCCGGGTGGAATCGGAACATTTGAGGAATTTTTTGAGGTGTTGACTTTAAAGCAGCTTGGACGGCATGGCAAGGCGATCATCGTCTATAACCAGGATGGATTCTTTGATTCCCTGTTTCAGATGATGGATGAATGTGTCGAGAAGGGTTTTATGAACCATGTAACAAACGAGATCTATCAGGTGATGACAGATACAGATGAGATCCTTTCTTATCTGGATGGCTATACACCGGAGGTCGGCAAGGTATTTAAATTTTAAACGATATGGGCGCAGGTGCAGGAGGAAAAATGGGAGATACGAATGAATATACAGTTCACGATCTGGTACGGGATGAGTTGTATAAAAATATGGATGTTGAATATGGAAAATTTACAGCGAGTCTGTCACCGGGAGCAGGAAATATCATCGGCGTTCGGATTCCAGTGCTGCGCAAAATGGCGAAAGAGATCGCGTCTGTAAACTGGAAGGAGTATCTGGATGGCGCAAGGGATGATACCTTTGAAGAAGTCATGCTACAGGGCATCGTGCTTGGCTATGCCAGAGGAAAGATCGACGACATTCTCACATACATGGGACGGTTCATACCAAAGATCGATGACTGGTCGATCTGCGATACCTGCTGTAATACATTTAAGATCGCAAACCAGTATCAGCAGGAAGTGTGGGATTTCCTGATGCCATATCTGGACGAGCAGGGAGTAATCGATGGCAAACCTGCTAACGAGAGAAATCGTGAGTTTGAACTGCGGTTTGTAGCAGTTATGATGTTGAATTATTATCTGAATGATGCCTATATTGATAAGGTGTTATATGCATACGATCATATGAAGAATGATGGCTATTATCTGAAAATGGGTGTTGCATGGGGACTTGCAGAAGCCTATGTAAAATGTCCGGAGCCGACGAAGGTATTTTTAAATAATAACCATCTGGATGATTTCACATTTAATAAAGCAATCCAGAAGATGCAGGAATCCTTCCGTATCACACCGGAGGAAAAAGCTGCACTCAAGGCAATGAAGCGGTAGAGTATAGGTCAAAATATTTGAGGAATGATTAGAAATCATATGCTCTACAGGAATTTGTCCAGCTCGGCTTCTACCTGTTTTCTTTTTTTGATCTTTGGATGATCGATGATCGTGTCGCCTGTGATAACCATTTCCGGATTACGCAGAGCACGCAGATCTTCCAGAGGATTCTTTGCGGTAACGATCATATCCGCCATTTTTCCTTTTTCAATAGAGCCTGTGATATCACCGATTCCTGCAAGTTCCGCACTTCTGCCGGTTGCTGTATAGATGGCAAAGGAGTTTGATACTCCGACATATTTGTGGAAGTAATAAAGCTCACGCCAGAAATCGTACTGCGTGATCCAAGGGCAGCCAACGTCATTACCAAGGACAACCGGAATGTCATTTGCAAGGGCAGCTTTGGAGCAGTCAATGATGCCTTCAAAGACAACATTTCCGTTGTATTGTTCTACCTCTGTTGCATTCGTGATAGAACGGTCGAATAATGCATATGGAAGAGCCGGGGAGATCGTCGTACACAGAAAGGCGCCGCGTTCTTTGAACAGACGGATCATATCATCATCCAGCTTTGCACCATGTTCGATCGAATCAACTCCGTTTTCGAGAGCAACACGAACGCCCTCCGGAGATTCCACATGAGCAGATACAATGTAGCCGTCTGCATGCGCCTTATCGCAGACTGCACGAACCATTTCCGGTGCCATTTTCAATTCTCCCGGTACACCTTTTTCTTTTGCATCCAGTACGCCGCCGGTAATCATAAGTTTGATCAGATCGACGTTTTCTTTCTCGGATTTTTCAAGATGCTTTAAAGCATCCGCGGTTGTAGCTGCAGCGATCGCAACCGATCCTGCCATGTGTCCGCCCGGAACCGAGATGCCCTGATTGGCAGCCAGAATACGAGGACCGACTTTTTTTCCGGCTTTGATCTCATCGCACAGACGGGTGTCGAAATCACCGAGTCCACCCACGGTTCGGATGGTCGTGACACCGCTTAACAGTTCATCGCGTGCAAATCCTGCTACCATGTTATAAGCGACCGCACGAATCAAAGAGGAGCCCATGATGGTATTGACCAGCTTCTCATTGTCACGCTGTTTTTTCTGAGGCTTACCGTTTCCTGCCAGATGCACATGCATGTTGATCAGACCGGGCAGGATATAATGTCCGTGCAGATCAATGACTGTATAATCATGAAGATTAGTTGTGTCCGGTACGATGTCCGTAATTTTTCCTTCCTGTACCAGAATACAGAGCCCTTCCTGTATCTGCATATCTTTTGTTCCGTTCAAGATTTTCCGTTTGGAAATGCGTAATTCACAATCATTCCCCATTTCCAAGAAATTGTTATTTTAACTATACAATAGCATGCGTGGGTTGGCAAGGTGCGGTTCTTATTTTGATCCCGACAGTTAATACAAAGGCAGAACCTTCCGAGATGTTTGAGTGGGAGCTGCGTGGTCAGGCATTTCAGAACAGTGTTATGCCTGCTATGTGTAATCGTGTCGGGGCAGAGGATGAGATGCACTTTTCCGGAGAATCGATCGTGGTTGATGCGCATGGAAATGTTCTTACAAAAGCTGATGATACAGAGCAGATCGTATATGTAGACGCAGATCTGTCAACCGTAAAAAAGATACGGGCATCAAAGCCATATACACAGCTCAGACGCTAGGAGCTTTATTAGAAATATTAGATACAAACAAGTGGATAATAAGGATAACATATGGTATTAAGTATTAGTTTATTCAGACTGTTCTGTACTGCAATTCGCAATACAAAGTGTTACAATTTGATTGAAAGGTGGTATTTAATATGGCAGGTAAAACAGCAAATGTTACAGCAAGAATACAACCAGATATAAAGGAATCAGCGGAGGCAATTTTAGAAAAATTAGTTTAATTTCATAAGACAGATAGAGAACTGCCACCAGTATATATACTATTATGAAGCAAACCTTTTTTCACGTCAGTCCTTAACGATCTGCCGAATGGCAGGGAGTTTAGTACTGTTACGTGAAAATAGAACGCAAGTGCTTTGCGGAATAATAGGCGTATATACTGGTGGCAGCTCGTTATCGTTAATATATTAAGAATGGTCGGCAATCCTTCCGATGGTATCGGCAAGAATCTCGATCACCTGCTCGGTATCTTCTTCCTTATATTTTAAGAAAGTATGTACGCTTCCTTGAATCAGCAGAGAAATTGTGATATTTTTCTCCAGATTGTCTTTGAATTCCGGATGCGTGATAAAGATCAGTTCCTTAATGCGGGCTTCCAGTTTGTTGGTGAGCACGCCACAGCTTCTGTCATCATCCGGGAAAAGAATGTTGAACAGATGTCCCTGTGTGATAAATGCGGTACAGAGCAGTCTGGCTGCGGCAGCCGGATCTGTGATGATAAGATCCGGATTTGGAATGTCTGCAACCAGTGACGTGATCGCGTCATTTTCCAGATATTCCGACAGATCGTAGATATCTTTAAAATGAAGATAAAATGTCTGTTTGCTGATATTTGCTTTCTGGGTCAGCTCCCGGATCGTAATCTTTTCGAGCGGTTTTGCCGCACGTAATTCTATAAAAGCACTGAAAATGCTGTTCTTGGTTTTCTGTATTCTTAAATCCATTGCGATCTCCTGATTTGCTATTTGTTGACTATGGTCAATAAATTGACGTTATTCAATTATTGGCTATGGTGTCAGCTTTTGTAATCTCATATAATAAACATGTCTATTTTAATCTATAAATTTACTATAGTCAATAAAGAAACAAAACAGATGATTCCTACACGGGCAGTTCGACCTTGCCAACATGTGGACGCTCTCGCTCGTTTCAGCCTGCAGCGGTACTAAGATGCCGCTTATGCGCCATCTAAGGACCGGCGGCTTCAAATGCCACTAGTTGGTAAGGTCAAACTGCCCGTGCAGGAATCATCTGTATAAATACAAAGGAGAAGAGTATGGACATTTACGAATTTTATTCCGGAAGAAGCTTTGATGCATATAGAGAACTAGGGGCGCATGTGAAGAAAGAGGTCACAGGAAAGAAGACAGTTGTCAGTGGTGTGGAATTTGTTACATATGCACCGAATGCACTGGGGGTAAATGTGATCGGTGAATTCAACGACTGGAACGAGACGGTCATGGAACGCTGTTATGACGGCAGCTTTTTCAAGGTATTTGTGCCGGAAGCAAGACCGGGCATGATGTACAAATATAAGATCTATCACAGAGACGGCAGCAGCATGGAGCATTGCGATCCGTATGGATTTGGCATGGAGCTGCGTCCGGCATTTGCATCCATTATCCGGGATATGGATACTTATCGTTTCCATGATGCCAAATGGATGAAGAACCGTAGTGTATGTCAGGGAAGTCCACTTAACATCTATGAAGTTCATCTGGGTTCCTGGCGCACAAAACCGGTCTTTGATGAACAGGGAAATCCGCTGACCCCGGAGGAGATCGCAGAGAGCAACCGGGTAGAGGAGAGCTGGTATACCTATAAGGAGATCGCTCCGATGCTTGCGGAATATGTGAAAGAGCAGGGATATAATTATGTAGAGTTCATGCCGCTCTCCGAGCATCCGTCCGATCAGTCCTGGGGCTATCAGAATACCGGATTTTTCAGTCCGACATCCAGATATGGAACAGCAGATGACCTGAAGGAAATGATCGATATTCTGCATCAGCATAATATTGGCACAATTCTTGATTTTGTTCCGGTCCATTTTGCACTTGATGGCTATGGACTTGCCAGATATGATGGCACGGCATTGTATGAATATCCAAGCAACGATGTGGGATACAGTGAGTGGGGAAGCATGAACTTCATTCATTCCAAAGGAGAAGTGCGGAGCTTCTTACAGTCTGCGGCGAATTACTGGCTGTCAGAGTATCATTTTGACGGACTTCGTATGGATGCGATCAGCCGTATCATCTACTGGATGGGCGATGAGAGCCGTGGTGTAAATGACCGGGCGGTTGATTTTATCCGGAATATGAATCAGGGGTTAAAGGATCGTCATCCTTCGATCATCCTGTGTGCCGAAGACTCGACAGACTTTAAGGGTACAACGAAAGAAACAAAATATGGTGGACTGGGCTTTGATTACAAATGGGATATGGGATGGATGAATGATACACTGAATTTCTTCCGTACACTTCCATTTGTCCGCGGCGAGCATTATCATGACCTGACATTCTCGATGATGTATAACTATAACGAACGGTATCTGCTTCCTTTGTCACACGATGAGGTTGTACATGGAAAGGCAACGATCATTCAGAAGATGGCGGGTATGTATGAAGAAAAGTTCCCACAGGCAAAGGCGTTATATGCTTATATGTATGCGCATCCGGGCAAGAAGCTGAACTTTATGGGAAATGAGATCGGACAGTTCCGTGAATGGGATGAGAAGCGCGAGCAGGACTGGGATCTTTTGAAATATCCGAACCATGATTCCTTCCACCAGTACATGAAAGCACTGAATAAGATTTATATGAAAGAGCCGGCATTATCTGCATGGGATGATGATCCGAACGGATTTGCATGGATCCTTTGCGGTAAGGAAAATGATGTTGTCTATATCTTTCAGCGTGAAGTAAATGAAGATAAGGTGATCGTTGTATTAAACCTGTCGGGACTTGTATATAAAAATTATCACTTTAATTATGGAAATGGTGATACAATGAAGGTACTGATCAACAGTGACTGGAATAAATTTGGGGGAAGCACAAAAGATACAGAAAAGACGATCAAAGGTGTAAATGGAGATTTCGGATTTGACCTTCCGGCATTTTCCGGAATTTACCTGAAACCGGTCGATTAGACATTCGTGAACGACCATGTGTATGTCTGGATATTTTGATATTATTAATCGGAAACTTTAGACAGAGATATGGTTTTGATCGTTGCAAATATACAGAACATTGTTTGAACACATAAAAAAGATCTGAATATATAGAACATGAGAAGGTGAATATGATGACGACAACAGAGAAGCTTGCAGGGTTGCGTGAGAAAATGAATGAAACAGGCGTAGATGCTTATGTGATCACAACGGATGACTTTCATGCGTCCGAATATGTTGGAGCATATTTCAGGGAAAGAGAATATATGTCCGGGTTTACAGGATCTGCCGGAACACTGGTTGTGCTCCCTGATACGGCGGCATTGTTTACAGATGGACGGTATTTCATTCAGGCTGAAGCACAGCTTGCAGGCAGTACGATCGAACTGATGAAGAGTGGACAGCCGGGTGTCCCGAAGATCGAGGAATATTTGTATGACCATCTGGAACCGGAAAAGGTTGTGGGATTTGACGGAAGAACCGTCAGTCTGGATTTTGCTGACAGGATGCTTGGCAAACTGGGCGATAAAAAGGTCACTTTAAATGGTGACCTGGATTTGGTCGATGAACTCTGGGCGGACAGACCGGAGCTGTCACATGAGCCGGTATTTGAATTACCATTTTCATACACAGGTGAAACCCGTGCGGATAAGCTTGCGCGTGTCAGAGCGTCAATAAGATCCGCAGGCGCGGATGTCCGGGTGATCTCTGCGCTGGACGAGATCGCGTGGCTTCTGAATCTGCGGGGCAATGATATAGACTGTAATCCGGTATTCCTGTCATATATGCTGATCGCAGATGAAGCCTGCCGTTTATATATCAATGATGCGATTTTAAACAATGAAATCATCCGCAAACTTGTCGTTGATGGAATTACGATTTATCCGTATAATGAAATCTATACGGATCTGAAGCGGTTGCCGGAGATTATTCATACGCATAAACAGAAAGAGCAGATGACGGTATTGCTGGATGGCTGCCAGACCAATTACAGATTAAGAAGTTGTATACCGGATGGTATATCAGTGGTCGATGAACCGTCTGCTGTTCAGTTGATGAAAGCACAGAAGAATTCAGTAGAGTGTGAAAATGAACGGAATGCGCATATTAAGGATGGAGTTGCTGTAACGAAATTTATCTACTGGCTCAAGCATCATATCGGAACAGAGACAATCACGGAGCTTTCGGCAGCAGAGAAGCTAGAGTCTTTTCGAAAAGAGCAAAAGGGGTATATCGAGCCGAGCTTTGAAACGATATCTGCATATGGTCCACATGGCGCGATCGTACATTATGAACCGACAGAGGAGACAAATGTCGAATTAAAACCGGAGAGCTTCTTATTAGTAGACAGTGGCGGTCATTACATGGAGGGAACGACTGATATCACCAGAACGATCACGCTCGGAACTCTGACAGAGGAAGAGAAATGGGCATATACACTGGTGTTGATCGGACATCTGAATCTGGCAGCAGCAAGATTTAAGCATGGAACGCGTGGTGAGAATCTCGATTATCTGGCGCGTGAACCACTGTGGCGGTATGGCCTGGATTTCAATCACGGCACCGGTCATGGAGTCGGATATCTGTTAAATGTACACGAAGGACCAAACAGGATACACTTCCGAATCATGGAAGAACGCAGACCGACAGCAGTATTCGAAGAAGGTATGATCACATCAGATGAACCGGGCTTATATATAGAAGGAAGGTTTGGCATCCGTCATGAGAATCTGGTTCTTTGTAAGAAAGCAGGGAAACCGACAGGCAAGCTTCCGGAGGTATTCTTGAAAGAAGCGGAAGCAAATGGAACATTTCTGGAATTTGAAACGCTGACCTGGGTTCCGTTTGACACCGAAGCTTTGATACCGGAACTAATGACAGATCGTGAGCTCCAACGATTGAATGAATATCACAAGAATGTGTATGAGAAGATTGCTCCACATCTGACGGAGGAAGAACGTATATGGTTGGAGCAGGCAACGAGTCCTGTATCGAAAAAATATTAATTAAATTAAAGATGAATCGAGTATTTATGGAAACTTTTAACATGACGCGGATTATATGGAAACTAGATTTCTTGCTGGAAAATGGTGAAAGCGTGCATGAAAGGATAATAGAAACATCTTAAAATATCATAATAAAATTTGATGAATTTCAAGGGGAGAAACATATGATCTATAAGTGTGAGGCATGCGGGGGTGTGCTGGTATATGATCCGGATCTCGGAAAAATGAAATGTACACAATGTGGTCAAACAAGTGAACGTAGATTTCGGATGACGTTAAAAGATGCTGATCCGGATACAGAGGAAAAAGAAGACGGAAAACGATCATTTGATGATCTGTGGTTTGGTCTTGATAAAGATCAGAAGTGGCATGGAGAGAAGGAAATCCAGATCAATCCTGACTGGGATGCAGATCTGTTGGCATTTGAGATGCGGAATAACAGACCGGAAGATATATCGGCTGCATCAAAACGGACGGAAGCAGAAGATATATCAGAAAAATCAGAGCAGCAGGCACAAGATACTGCTTATACAGGTGACCGGGGAGAGATGCAGGGAGAACGACTGATGTCGGTTCAGATATTCCGCTGTACTTCCTGCGGAGCACAGATTATGATCCATGGAAATGAGCGGGCAACTTTTTGTTCGTTCTGTGGACAGCCGACGGTTATATTTGACCGTGAATCGAAGGAAGTATGGCCGGATTATATCATTCCATTTTCCATAACGGAACAGCAGGCAGTGGATGCGATCAAAGAGAGATTTGGTACAGGCAGATATGTGCCAAGAGAGATCAAGCATCCGAAGATTGACAAGATCCGTGGAATCTATATTCCATATTGGCTGTATACAGCATATATGAGAAAAAAGGCCAATCTGCATTTAGTATCAAGTGATGAAGAGAAGAAAGAGCCGACAAATATCTTTAATGCCGGAGCAGACAGAGATCAATCCTTTTATTCGATGCTGCAGACAACGAAGAAGGTAGGTATGTATCCGGGATCATTTCAGAATCAGAAATATGAATCAGAGAAGAGAAGCTTTTCTGCGGGGATAAATCAAAGAACCGATATGTATGCAGATGCATATGGTAATTTTGACCGGGTTACATTTGATGCATCCAGAAAATTAGATGATCGGCTATCCGGTCGACTGGAACCATATTATATGACGGAAATGAAACCATTTGATCCATCTTACCTGTCGGGATTCTATGCAGATCGATATGATGTACCATCCAGAGAAGCGGCACCGGAGATTCATCAGAAAATCAGTGCTGCGATGGACAAAGCGATGATAGAAGATACAGGAACGACTTACATAGAGAGGAGCATTGAACAGTACAGCGTGGATAAGATTGAGTATGCACTCCTTCCTGCATGGTTCATGACCTTCTGGTATAAACATGAGCTTTATACGATTCTGGTAAATGGGCAGACCGGAAAGGTAGTTGGAAATATTCCGGTCAATAAGCGGAGCTTTATCTCGGATGCTGTGATACTTGGAGTGATATGCTGTACAATTGGGGTGATTTTATTTACCGAAGTGAATCAGGGAATTATAAGTGGTTATGGATTTTTTTCTGAATTTGGCGGACATTTTGTTGTGTTGCCTTTTGTGCTGGCAGCAGGTTTTTTTACCAAAAATCTCCGTAAATATAGAAAGTATAAGCATGATAAAGAACGACTGACCTCCGATACAACGAAGGAATATGTAAAAGAAAGGCAGGATAAGACATGGATACGATAAATATTTTTTTGTCCGTATGGAAACTATTTTCTGTTATACAAGGGCTCGTCTGTGGCGGTCTGGTTGCAGCAGGCATACTGTTATCATGGATGCTTCGCTCCAATCTTCATGGTGAGACGGAGACAGAGAAGGAATTTGCCCAACAGCACAAAATCTCCTACTATCAGATCGACCAGGGCCACAAGATTTTATTCTTCTGATTAATAAGAGGGAAAATCCTGCATATTTGTGGGGGGAATATCTTGAATATCAGCTACAATGCCGCACTGGCTTCTTTGTTTGAAAGATACGCTTTTTTCTTATTCGATACATATACCTGATCTGCTCATGCTCCTGTGCAAACTCGCTCTTCGAGCTCAGACATGCACCCGCATTCGCCGGCAATATGTATCTCATAACAGAAAAAAGCCGGATATCTTATCAAACAAGGAAGCCAGTGCAGCATTGCAGCTGATATCCGAGAAATTTTGTATCTTACAAATATGCAGGATTTTCTGCGTATATTGGTAGAAGAATAAAACGTGGAATATAGGCAATTCCTGTATATGGGTGCGGCTGGTTGTAGAAACTAATATATGCCATTCGAATATATAAAAAATACAGCAAGAAGGACTGACAGGGTAATAATTGCAATATGACTACCCATATAGAAAAGATATTAAGTGTAGTTTCCGTGATGAGATACATATTGCCAGCGAATGCGGGTGCATGTCTGAGTCCGAAGGACGAGTTTGCACAGGAGCATGAGCGTATCAGGCATATGTATCGAGTAGGAAACGAAGCGAATCTTTTTATATGGATGGTCATGTTGCAATATAACCCTGTCAGTCCTTCTGCTGGCAAAGGTATTGCAGAATGGCAGGCGGTATATTATAATGAAGCGAGAATGTAGATAACAGGAGGAACCCGAAATGGACATTGTATGTTTGGATTTGGAAGGCGTATTAGTACCGGAGATTTGGATCGCATTTGCAGAGGCAAGCGGAATCCCGGAGTTAAAGAGAACAACAAGAGATGAGCCGGATTACGACAAATTAATGAACTGGCGTCTTGGTATATTAAAAGAACATGGACTTGGCTTAAAAGAGATTCAGGAAACGATCGCAAAGATCGATCCGATCCCAGGTGCAAAGGAATTCTTAGATGAGCTTCGTTCCATGACACAGGTTATCATTATCAGTGACACATTTACACAGTTTGCAAGCCCACTTATGAAGAAGCTTGGCTGGCCGACAATCTTCTGCAACTCATTAGAGGTAGCAGAAAATGGAGAGATCACAGGCTTTAAGATGCGTTGTGAGAAATCCAAATACACAACCGTAAAGGCACTTCAGTCTATCGGTTATGATACGATCGCAAGTGGTGACAGCCACAACGATCTTGGAATGATCCGTGCAAGCAAGGCCGGATTCCTCTTTAAGAGTACCGATCAGATCAAAGCAGATAATCCTGATCTTCCGGCTTATGAGACATATGATGAACTGCTCGCAGCCATCAAGAAAGTATTGGCTTAATTAAGTACATATAACAAGAAACCTGCATATACTGTAGCAAACAGAGTATGCAGGTTTTTTATGGCTATAAAAATAATGATCGATGCCGGACATGGTGGATTTGACAATGGGGCATCTTATAATGGAAGAACGGAGAAGAATGACAACCTGAATCTGGCTTTGGCACTCGGTGATGCGTTGTCGGAGCTTGGTTATGACGTGGAATTTACGAGAACGACAGATGTCTATGATTCACCGACAAGAAAAGCACAGATCGGAAATGAGAGCGGTTCGGATTATTTTATCTCCCTGCACCGGAATGCTGCACCGTATCCGAACAAATATAGCGGGGTGGAAACCTTGGTTTATAATACATCAGGGATTGCATATGAAATGGCAGAAAATGTGGATGCAGAGCTTGCAAAGATCGGATTTGAGAATCTGGGAGTTGAGGAACGGAAGAATCTGGCTGTTCTGCGCCGGACAACGATGCCGGCAATTCTGATCGAGACTGGATTTATTGACAGTGATAAGGATAATTATCTGTTTGATTACCGGTTTGAAGATATCGTGAATGCGATCGCACTCGGAATTGATGAAACACTTCGTGGATAGATGTGTGAAAAACGCACAAAAGAATTTACAGTTAACGAGAAAAATTGTATAATTATAAAGACTGTTTTAGAAAACGACAATCCGATTGGAGAAGGTTATCTGATTGGAAAATACGATAGAAAAGTGGGGTAGAAAACAATGAAAAATACGTTCAGTAATTCAGGCATGTTGAACTGGCTTGGCTTCTTTGCAAATAAGATGGATGTCAGCCCGGAGAAGATAAAGATGCTTAATATCTGCGGCAGACAGAAAAATGTCGTGCCAACGATTGATACACATAAGCGGGTTCTGATCTATACTGATGCCAGTCATGAAGATCTCTTCTATACATTATGGGAAGCGGGATTTGGCGAATATGATATCTGGATTGGCGAAGGAACAGAGCCGGGAAGTGAACTTACAAATGCAAAGCTCAAGAATGTTATTAATAAGAAGATATCCGAACCGACGGTTATATTTATCGTAAACGAGAAGACCAGAGAATCCGTACGGTACGGTATGAAGAATGATCTGTTTACAAAGGGATCGGTTCATTATGTATGCAATGAGATCCGCGCGGTTATCATGAGTATTCTCGGTGTAGATACTCATGACACGATTCTTGCTCTGATGGCAGAGAGTATCGTTATCGAAGCTGCGATCACAGCGAGCGAAGGTCAGATCATTGCAGTAGAGCCGGACAGCGGTTCCAGAAGATCTATGGAGGAAAATGTTGAGAAGTTTGGAGTTCATAACGTGCAGATCATTCCGGATATGAGCGAAGAATCCTTAAGTAAGATTCCGGTACCAAGACTTGCATTTATCGTTGCGAATCATTATCTGGAATCTGATATTGAACGCCTGCTTGCGATCAATCCGCAGATGCAGTTTGTTATCTACACATTAGATCTTGGTATCCTTGCAGAGACCAAGCTGATTTTTGACAAATTCGGTATTCAGAATATGGAAGCGTTACAGATCAACGTATCCAAAACAAATAAAGAAAATGTATTTGTTGCTCAGCCGGCACCATGGATCATTACAGGTGGGGCTGAATAGAACATAGATATTCAGAAATAAAGCCCCATTCTCCGGTAAGAGTTTTCTTCTGTTTTATAGACAACGTAAAAAACAGAAGAAAGCCTGAAAAGGATGGGGCTATTTTACTTTACAGAGTAGAATCAGTTATGATTTTTTTATAAAAAGTTTAGAAATATATTTTTTATTAATAAATTAATAAAAGGTGAAAAATAAAAAATGGTGTGCTATAATACGTTGTTGTTTAAAGGACAACTGGAAGCACATGGAAGAATGCAGGAGGAAATTCAAATGAAAGCCATTTTTTTCGACATTGACGGTGTGTTAAATTCAAACAAATTCATCTGTAACAATCCGGGTGAAACCGTTGACAGAAAAAATGTAAAAAACCTTGCAGATGTTGTAAAGGCAACAGATGCGAAGCTGGTAGCGATCTTTAACTGGCGGAAAGAGGTTATGAAAGATCCGGTATGTGACGAGAGAGCACAGGAGCTGATCCTGAAGCTTAAGGAGGAAGGTCTCGTTATATCCGATGTAACTCCGCCGCAGGAACATATATCCGGCAAGTATGAGGATTATGGACGGTGCTTTGAGGTTAAGGACTATGTAGACCAACACGATGTGGACAGGCTGGTGATCTTAGATGACATGGATTCAGACTGGGACAGAGTTGGACTTGCTGATTACTGGATCAATACGGAGAATACGGTAAAAGGATTTTCCGAGAGTGATGCAAGAGAAGTAATAAATATCCTTAACAGTTAGTATGCCCTTTGAAAAAATTACATGAGAGGAAGTGAAGACCTACGGGTGACCTTGCAGAAAAGTTAACAGAGGAGCTGAATTGCGAGACTCTCTTTACCATTCCAATTTTTGGTGGAATCCCGATCTCGGAATCAATCGTGGTAACATGGATCATTATGGCGGTACTTGTTCTGTTGTCCGTTATACTTGTCCGGAATCTGAAAGTTGAGAATCCGGGAAAGAAACAGCTTGCTCTGGAGTCGATCATTACGACATTTAATAATCTGTTTAGTGACGTTATGGGAGAAAAAGGTAAGGCATATATACCGTATCTGATCACTGTCATTTTGTATATCGGAATGGCAAATATCGCAGGTATATTTGGATTTAAACCACCAACCAAGGATCTGAACGTAACAGCAGCACTGGCGATCATGAGTATAGTCATGGTTCAGGTTGTCTGTATCAGAAGCAGGGGACCGAAAGGCTGGCTTAAGAGCTTTGCAGAGCCGGTAGCAATAGTAGCACCTATAAATGTAATGGAGATTGTAATAAAACCATTGTCGTTATGTATGCGATTGTTCGGCAATGTTTTAGGTGCATTTGTTGTAATGAAATTAATTGAGGCGGTAGCGCCTGTCATTGTGCCTATTCCGTTAAGCCTTTATTTTGATATCTTTGATGGCTTACTTCAGGCATTTGTATTCACATTCTTAACTGCACTCTACATGCAGGAAGGATTGGGAGAAGACTAAGATTAAAATAAGGAAAATGAAAAGGAGATAATAATTATGAATACAGTAATCGCAATTGGAGCTGCTATAGCAGTATTAACAGGTATTGGAGCAGGTATCGGACTTGGAATCGCAACATCAAAGGCAGTAGAAGCAGTAGCAAGACAGCCGGAAGCAGACAGTAAGATCACAAAGCTTCTGATCATCGGTGGAGCACTTGCAGAGGCAACAGCCGTTTACGGTCTGGTAATTGGTCTTTTGATCATTCTTCTTCTGAAATAATATTTATAAGAATATGATGATTGCGACACTATATCATAATAGATATTAAGGAATCGTAATTGTCGGATAACGAAAACAGACAGAAAGGCAGGAGGTCATTAAATGATAAATTTAAGTGTCTCGTCCATAGCCATAACCATAATTAATATTATAGTTTTGTTTCTTCTGTTAAAGAAATTCCTGATCGGTCCGATCAATAAGATCATGGCAGAACGTGAAGAGATGATCAAATCCTCGATCGCGAATGCCAATCAGACGAAGGATGATGCCATGAAACTGAAGCAGCAATATGAAGATACTCTCGCAGGTGTTCAGGATGAATGTGATACCATGCGGGATAAATCCAGACAGGCTGCACAGAATGAATATAACAGGATTGTGGCAGATGCAGGCGAGAAATCAAACCGTATGATCAAGGATGCGGAAAAAACTATAGAAGTACAGCGTGAAAAGGCTTTGAGCGATATGGAATCTCAGGTTGCAGAGCTTGCAATGTCGGCAGCGGCTAAGATTCTGGGTGAAGACTCAAATGACGCGAAAAATCAGTCACTATATGATGAGTTTATAGAAAAAGCAGGTGAGGCCCATGACACAGAAAGCAATTAATTATGCTGAAGTTTTGTGCGAGCTGAATATTGATGCGGCTGAGCTTTCAGACATGGAAGCAGTTGTCAGGGAGAATCCTGAATTACAGGAGGCACTTACGTGTCCGGTTGTCAGCAGAGAAAAGAAATCAGAAATCATCGATAAGATATTCGACGGTTCAAAGACTACGGTAAAATTCTTAAAGGTACTTTGCAACAATTCTGATTTTGATCAGTTCTTTGAGATATGCAGAGAATACAGAGTTCTTATAAAGAAGAAGGCGGATGTCCTTCTTGCAACCCTTTATTATGTGACACCTCCAACGGAGGCACAGAAGAAGGGGATTGAAGATTTTCTGAAAAAGAAATATAAGACCTCAGATGTGGAACTGACATTGGAGAAGAACGACAGTCTGATTGGAGGCTTTATTATTAAGGTCGGAAATAAGGAATATGACTGGAGTCTGGCAGGCAGATGTAAGCGGCTTACACAAAGATTGGTTACGAGGTGATAAGATTTGAGTTCAATAAGTTCAGGAGATATTATCTCCATACTGAAAAGTGAGATAGAGAATTTTGACTTCGACACCCGGGACAAAGAAGTAGGAACTGTCATCTGGGTAGGAGATGGAATAGTAACGATATATGGTATTGATAATGCCATGTATGGTGAGATTGTAGTATTTGAAAATGGTATCAAGGGTATGGTACAGGATATCAGAAGAACCGAGATCGGATGTATCCTGTTCGGAAAAGATACCGGAATAAAAGAAGGTACAAAGGTTACCAGAACAGGTAAGAGAGCCGGCGTACCGGTAGGTGAAGAATTCCTTGGAAGAATCATCAATGCATTGGGTGCACCAATTGATGGTAAGGGAGCGATCAAAGAGGCAGATTACATGCCGGTTGAGCAGGAAGCACCAAGTATCGCAGACAGACAGTCGGTCAATGAACCACTTCAGACCGGTATCCTGTCAATCGATTCCATGTTCCCGATCGGTAAAGGACAGCGTGAGCTGATCATCGGTGATCGTCAGACCGGTAAGACTTCGATCGCACTTGATACGATCATCAACCAGCGTGGAAAGGATGTTGTCTGCATCTATGTAGCGATCGGTCAGAAGGCATCCACCGTTGCAAAGATTGTTTCCACACTTGAGAAAAACGATGCAATGGACTATACGATCATTGTAGCATCAACAGCCAGTGATCCTGCACCGCTTCAGTATATAGCACCATATGCAGGAACATCGATGGCAGAATATTTTATGCATAAGGGAAAAGACGTGCTCATCGTATACGATGATCTGTCAAAGCATGCAGTAGCATACAGAACACTGTCCCTGTTACTTGGACGTTCCCCTGGACGTGAGGCATATCCCGGTGATGTATTCTATCTGCATTCCAGACTGCTTGAGCGTTCCAGTAAGTTAAAGGATTCATTAGGCGGTGGTTCGATCACAGCCCTTCCTATTATAGAGACACAGGCAGGTGATGTATCTGCATACATCCCTACAAATGTTATCTCCATCACGGATGGTCAGATCTTCCTTGAGAGTGATCTGTTTTTCTCCGGTATGCGTCCTGCGGTAAATGTAGGATTGTCTGTATCCCGTGTCGGTGGTGCAGCGCAGACCAAGGCTATGAAGAAAGCAACCGGTACCGTTCGTATCGATCTTGCACAGTTCCGTGAGATGGAAGTATTTACCCAGTTCAGTTCCGATCTGGATGAGAATACAAAGGAGCAGCTTACTTATGGTAAGGGACTGATGGAGTTGTTAAAACAGCCGTTATGTCATCCGCTTAGTATGGCAGAGCAGGTTATTACACTGGTTGCAGCAACAAATAAGCTGTTCTTAAATGTAGATATCAAGAAAGTAAAGCAGACACAGATGGATATGCTTGCATATTTCAAGGATGCAGAACCGGATGTTATCAAAGAGATTGAAGAAGGAAAGGTTCTTACAGATGATCTGAAAGAACATATTCTTGAAGCAGGAAAAGAGTTTATGAAGAGGGTGGAGTAATTGGCAAGTACCAAAGAAATCCAAAACAGAATAAAAAGCATTAAGGATACAATGAAGATCACAAATGCCATGTACATGATCTCTTCTTCCAAACTGAAAAAAGCGAAGAAGGATCTGGAGAATACGGAACCGTATTTCTATACTTTACAGGTTTCTCTGGCACGACTGTTACGACATCTTCCTGATATGGATCATCTTTATTTCGAAAATGAAGACGATGAAAAGAAGGAAAATCCGAAAAGAGGTTATATTGTGGTTACAGCCGATAAGGGCATGGCAGGTGCATATAACCATAATATCATTAAGATCGCAGAAGAAGAACTGGCAAATCACCCGGACAGCGAATTATATGTTGTCGGACAGGTGGGAAGACATTATTTTGCAAGGAAGAATGTGCCGGTTGATATTCATTTCCAGTATACAGCACAGAACCCAAGTCTTCACAGAGCAAGGGTTATTGCGGATAAGATGCTGGAAAACTATGAAAGCGGTAAGATCGATGAAGTCTATATCATTTATACGAAGATGATAAATAGTGTAACGGCAGAGCCGGAGATGATCCAGCTTCTTCCGTTCAGAAAGATAGATTTCAAGATCTCACAGGCGGATGTCTATCATGAGGAGATCATCATTGAACCTTCTCCGAGAGCGGTCATGGATCGAATTGTTCCGAATTATATTACAGGTTTCATATATGGAGCACTGGTTGAATCCTTCTGTAGTGAACAGAATTCCCGAATGATGGCAATGGATTCTGCAACCAGAAGTGCGAAAGATATGTTAGCTGATCTCAGTATTAAATACAACAGAGCCAGACAGGCTGCGATCACGCAGGAGATTACCGAGGTAGTTGGTGGTGCGAAGGCTCTGCAGAATAAGAAATAGGAGGTCTGATGTTTTGAAAAACGGTAAAATAGTACAGGTCATGGGACCTGTTGTAGACGTAGAATTTCCGGATAATGATTTACCAAACATCAAGGATGCTCTGGAAGTTGATAATCATGGAAAGAAATGCATAATGGAAGCTGCACAGCACATCGGAAATAATACCGTCAGATGCATCATGCTGGCAGCAAGCGAGGGCTTATCCAGAGATATGGAGGTTGTTCCGACAGGATCAGGAATCAAGGTTCCGGTTGGTACAGATACCCTTGGCAGATTATTTAATGTAACCGGTGACACTCTGGACGGTGGACCGAATCTGGCAGATACAGAGCACTGGGTCATCCACAGAGATCCTCCGTCATTTGAGGATCAGAGCCCTGTTGTTGAGATTCTCGAAACAGGTATCAAGGTTATCGATCTTCTTGCCCCATATGCCAAAGGTGGTAAGATTGGTCTGTTCGGTGGTGCCGGTGTAGGTAAGACCGTTCTGATCCAGGAGCTGATCCAGAATGTAGCAACAGAGCATGGCGGATATTCTATCTTCACTGGTGTCGGTGAGCGTTCCAGAGAGGGTAATGACCTTTGGACAGAGATGAAAGAGTCAGGGGTATTGTCCAAGACAGCCTTAGTGTTTGGACAGATGAACGAGCCACCTGGAGCAAGAATGCGTGTTGCGGAAACAGGACTTACGATGGCAGAATATTTCCGTGACGTAAATCATCAGGATGTGTTATTATTTATAGATAATATCTTCCGTTTTGTACAGGCGGGATCAGAGGTTTCTTCCCTGCTTGGACGTATGCCATCCGCAGTTGGTTATCAGCCAACTCTGGCAAATGAGCTTGGTGAATTGCAGGAGCGAATCGCTTCTACAAAATCAGGATCCGTTACTTCCGTACAGGCAGTTTATGTGCCTGCCGATGACTTGACAGATCCGGCTCCGGCAACTACATTTGCACATCTGGATGCGACAACCGTTCTTTCCAGAAAGATCGTAGAACAGGGTATCTATCCTGCTGTTGATCCTCTGGAATCCAATTCCCGTATTCTGGAGGTGGACGTTGTCGGCGAAGAACATTATAATGTAGCCAGAGGCGTTCAGGAGATTCTTCAGAAATACAGAGAATTACAGGATATCATCGCAATTCTTGGTATGGAAGAATTATCAGAGGAAGATAAGATTACGGTTACAAGAGCACGTAAGGTGCAGAAGTTCTTATCACAGCCATTCCATGTAGCAGAGAACTTTACAGGTGTTCCGGGAAAATATGTACCTCTTAAAGAAACAGTAAAGGGCTTTAAGGCTATCTTAGACGGTGAGATGGATGAATATCCTGAGTGGGCATTCTTTAACGTAGGCGGAATCGAAGAAGTCAAAGAAAAAGCCGCAAAGGGACAGTAGGATAAAGGAGGCAGACAGACATGAATACATTTTACCTGAGAGTCATATCAAGTAATAAAGTATTTTTTGATGATAAGGTTACGAAGTTTGTATTGCCTTTGGAAGATGGTGAGATGGCAGTCCTTCCTCACCATGAGAATATGATCATTGCAACCAGTATCGGGGAGATCCGAATTGATACACCGGATGGAAAGAAGATCCTTGGTGTTGTCGGGGAAGGATTTGCCCAGATCGTAAATAACCGTGTAACGATGCTGGTGGATTCTGCAGAGCGTCCGGAGGATATCGACAGAGTCCGTGCTGAACAGGCACTTGAACGTGCGAAAGAGCGTTTGAGGCAGAAGGAAAGTCTGAAAGAGTACAAACAGACAGAAGCATCTCTTTCCAGAGCGTTAATGCGATTAAAGGTAACGGGTAGAGATTTATAAATGGCCGGATCCGGTGCGGATCGCACCGGATCAAAAAAACAGTTGTTGGATATTGCAGTACTTTTGGACGGAGAGTTGTAAATTCAGGGGATTTAGGTAGATGGTTAGATTTTTTATAGTGATCATTTCCTGTTTTTTTCTGATTTTGTATTATGTTCCGAAGATGTCATATTATGCCAGACATGGTGAGAAATATGATGAGGAGACATGCTACAGAATGGCACAGGTTATGATCGAGCATGTAAAGAAAAGAGGGCGTATCGAGACGGTTGCATCCGGCATGGAGAATCTGCCGACAGAAGGCGGATATATCATGTTTGCAAATCATCAGGGCAAGTACGATGCACTTGGTGTTATAAGCGTACATGAAAAGCCATGCACATATGTAATGGATGCGAAGCGATCACATTTGTTTATCGTCACGCAGTTGTGTGAGCTGTTAAAGGCAAAGCGTCTGGATAAAACTGATCTCAGGCAGCAGGTTCAGGTAATTAATGACGTTGCAACAGAGATCAAAGCGGGAAGACGATATATTCTTTTCCCGGAAGGCGGATATGGCCATAACCATAATTCTCTGAGAGGTTTCCTGCCGGGAAGCTTCAAGATCGCACAGAAGGCAAAATGCCCGATCGTGCCGGTTGTATTATATGATTCATTTAAACCATTCGAAGGAAAATCTTTCCGAAAGGTTATTACACAGCTTCATTTTCTGCCACCGATCCCATATGAGACATTTGCAGATATGAAGACCTATGAGATAAGAGATATGGTAGTTTCACTGATCCAGAACCAGCTCGACAAGATGGAGAGCCTGAATGACTGGTAGGAGATTGCCGAAGAAAAGAGAGATAGCAGTTATGTTATCTCTTTTTTTCGTGGAAATCCAGACAGAGCAGAAATGTTGTATCTGAATTTTGGGGTTGGAGCATATACAAGTGTGGCATTTCTTTAGCAAAAATTTTAGAAATATATTGTCTGTTGAGATTTTAGATGGTAGAATAAATTTTGTCGATAATGAATATATTGTGTTATCGATGGGCTATCTGGCAGATGAGGCTGTCAGATGAAATTTAGTCTGAATTATAAAGGAGAGTAACATGGACGAGAATATGAATGGAAATCAGCAAAATGGCATGAATGCCGGACAGCCGGATGGAGCAGCTCAGAATATGAATCCAAATCAGCAGGCATACGGCGGACAGCAGTATTATGATCCGAACCAGCAGGCATATGGCGGACAGCAGTATTATGATCCGAACCAGCAGGCATACGGTGGACAGCAGTATTATGATCCGAATCAGCAGGCATATGGCGGACAGCAGTATTATGATCCGAACCAGCAGGCATATGGCGGACAGCAGTATTATGATCCAAACCAGCAGGCATATGGTGGACAGTATGGACAGCAGCCACAGGGTAATAAGCCGGCAGGCGGCGGATTTGATAAGGTAAAGAATGCGATCATGGATAATAAGAAGATTGTTCTTATTGCGGCGGCAGCGGTTGTTGCTTTGATCCTGATCTTTAACATTATCGGTGGAATTGCCAGCCACGGCAAACAGAGTCCAAAGGCAGTTATTAAGGCTTATGTAAATGCAGTAGAAAAGCAGAGCGGTAAGAAGATGTATAAGCTGATCGATAAGAAGATCATTAAATATATTAAGGATGAAAATGATATCGACAAAGAAGATATGATCGAACAGTTAGACGACGTTATGGAATATTCAGGCGAGGCTCTGGAGAATCAGGTTGGTAAAGTAAAGAGTATCAAGGTTAAGTTCAAGAAGATTAAGAAGTTAAAGGGCAGCAAGCTGGAAGATAAGAAGGAAGACTATGAAGATGATTACGATATCAAGGTCAGCCAGGTTGCACGTGTAGAAGCTACCATTAAGGTAAAAGGCAAAGATGATGATGCCGAAGAAGATATCACAATGTATGTATATAAGCGAGCAGGAAAGTGGTATCTGGATTTTAGTTCCGTATACTAAGATAAACACTTATAAAAGTATCAATTCGTAAATACATATAAGATGGCACCGGTTGGAGAGAGTCTGACCGGTGTCATTTTGTTTGCATATTACTTTATGAAAACAAGTCATATATGAAAATAATGGAGAAAAATACAATTTTTGCAGAAAAAACAGAATAAAATAAAGAAAATTCAATAAAATAGTTGATATTTGAAACAAAATAGACAAGAACTTTCAATTATAGGCTTGCCTTTTTTGAAAAATGTTTTAAAATAGCTAATAGGAATTTTACAGGACATAACTGATTTAACTGGAATAGAATAAGTGAAAGGCACAGGTATGTAGAATGAAGAAATACAAAGATATGAGTAAAGATGAATTATTGACTTTAAAAGCCGCTCTTTTGGAGGAGTATAAGGAAGAACAGGCAAAAGGTCTGAGTCTGAACATGGCAAGAGGTAAGCCTGGATTCTCACAGCTTGCATTGTCGATGGGAATGTTGGATGAGATCAATAGTTCTTCGGATATGAGAACTTTGTTAGGAAACGATACCAGAAACTATGGTGATCTGGATGGTATCGGTGAGTGCCGTCAGCTTATGGCAGATATGATGGAAGTTAAGAAAGAGAATATCATCGTATATGGTAACTCCAGCTTAAATGTAATGTATGATACAGTATCCCGTTCCATGACACATGGTGTAAATGGTTCTACTCCATGGTGTAAGCTGGACAAGGTGAAGTTCCTTTGTCCTGTACCGGGATATGACAGACATTTCAAGATCACAGAATTCTTCGGAATTGAAATGATCAATATTCCTTTATTAGAGGATGGTCCGGACATGGATCTTGTAGAGAAATATGTAAATAACGATCCTGCAGTAAAGGGAATCTGGTGTGTACCAAAGTATTCAAATCCAACAGGAATCGTTTATTCAGATGAAGTAGTAAGACGTTTTGCAGCATTAAAGCCTGCAGCAGAAGACTTCAGAATCTACTGGGATAACGCATACTGCATCCATCATTTATATAAGGACAAGCAGGCAAAGATTTTAAATATCATAGATGAATGTGAGAAAGCCGGAAATCCGGATATGGTATACATGTTTGGCTCTACTTCCAAGATTACATTCCCTGGCTCCGGTGTAGCAGCACTTGCAACATCTCCGAGAAATGTTGAATTTATCAAGAAGCAGCTTACTGTTCAGACAATCGGACATGATAAGATCAACCAGCTTCGTCATACAAGATTCTTTAAGAATATCGATGGCATAAAGGCTCATATGGAGAAGCATGCAGATATCTTAAGACCAAAGTTTGAAGCAGTTCTGAATGAATTCGATAAGGAGCTTGCAGGACTTGAGATCGGTTCATGGATTAGACCGGTTGGTGGATATTTCATTTCATTTGATGCATTAGAGGGCTGTGCAAAGAAGATCGTAGCAATGTGTAAGGATGCAGGAGTTGTTCTGACAGGCGCAGGTGCAACATATCCATACGGTAAAGATCCAAAAGACAGCAATATCCGTATCGCACCATCCTTCCCATCTGTTGAGGAGATGGAAGCAGCTTCAAAGATCTTTGTTCTTTGTGTAAAGTTAGTCAGCATCGACAAATATCTGGGTGAAGAATAAGTAATAAATAATCGAATAGAGAACATATAAAAGCAACATCAATGTGTTAAAAATAAGATTATCCGAAGGTAGTCTTATGGCTAGCATGTTGATGTTGTTTTTTGTCGAATAAAAAGGCCAGACGATTGATTTATGGGTGAAAATTTTATATTATATTGTTTACAGACATAATGCATTATACGAAACAGAGGGGGATATATGATGAAGATTGCCATATGTGATGATGAAAAAGAATTCCGTGATCTGATACGGGTATATATAGAAGACTATCTGAATACAAAGGATATTCTATATGCAATCGATACATTCATTTCCGGGGAGAAGTTTCTGAGTGAGACATCCCCTTCTGAGTATTCTATTATATTCCTTGATATAAATATGGAAGGTATGGATGGTGTTACAACAGCAAAGAAAATCCGAGAGGGGGGAATTAACAGTTATATTGTATTTGTGACGGCATATATAGATTATTCTCTGGAGGGATATAAGGTTGGAGCTGTTCGTTACCTTTTAAAAAACGGATATAATCTGCAGGCGGCAATGGAAGAGTGTCTGGATGCCATTCTGGAGAATAAAAGAGAGAACAATGCCAGAAAAAAGTTTCCATTTAAGGAAGGACAGACAGAGGTTCTTTTTGCTCAAATTCTCTATATTGAAAGTAAACTACATAAACTGGAATTTCATATTCTGGAAAATGAAAAAATACGAATTTACACTATGTACGGAACAATGAACAATCTGGAAGAAGAACTGGAGTTATATCATTTTGTCCGGGTTCATCAAAGCTATCTTGTAAATTTACAATATATCAGACAGGTGTCAAGATACAAAGTTACACTTTGTGATGATGAGACAATTTCAATACCAAAAGCCCGATATAAAGAGGTTCAGGCAGTATTTGTAGCATATAAAGGAGAAATATAATATGTTTGAATGGATAAGTAGTCTGGCTCTTGTTATATTTGAAGTAATCTGCTGCGTGATGTTTTTTGAAAGCTTTTGTAAAGAGCAGGAGAATTGGAAAAAATGGCATAAATATGTACTGATAGGAATACAGACAGCAGAGTTTTTTGCATGTGGAATGTTTTTATCACAGTGGATCATTATAAAACAGATTGTAGGTGTGCTTATGATAGTCATAAACATGTGTGTCTATTTTGGAATCAGCATACCAAAGTCTGGTATATTATCTGTGTTGTATACAAGTCTGGTCTGGGGAGCAGATTATCTGGTATACGCCGGAAATAGCATTATGTTTTCACGGGCCGGAGAGGTATAGTCTGGATATGCACTTAAAGGAAATTTATTGGTTATATGCGCAAAACTTATATTGTTTGTATTTATTATACTGATTCGCAGACGGTTTCAGAATAAATCATCTGATATATTAAATGATGCAGAATGGGTCAAATTTCTTGCGTTCCCAATATTTACAATTTTAACTGTATCTGGAATGATTGCAGTATCTTCCGGAGTTAAGAATCAGATGCAGGAAAGGGTGATGTATCTGATCGCATTCGGAATGGTCGTTATGAATATATTTGTGTACTATCTGATCAGTGATATTATGGAGCATGAAGCAAAGCTGCATGAAAAAGAAATACTTGAAATGCAGGAAAAAAATCAAGTTGAGTTGTATCATTCTATGCTGGAGCATTATGAACAACAAAAACGAAGATCACACGAGTTCAAAAATCATATCTTGTGCATGGAGACACTTGCGAGAGAGAAACAATATGATGAACTGGTAAAGTATTTGAATCAGATCAGCGAACAGATTGTAGATGGTGACAGACAGATCGATACAAATCATATCATTGTAAATGCGATATTGAATGCAAAATATAATGAGGCAGTAAAGAAGAATATTCTTTTTATTTTGCGGGTAAATGACCTGTCAAAGCTTCAGATTCAAAATGATGATCTGGTTGTTTTGCTGGCAAATTTGCTGAATAATGCAATTGAGGCATGTGAAAGCTGTAAAGAGAAACGACAGATTAAATTCCGTTTCACCAGAGAAAAAGATGGCACTACTATTCTGTCTGTAAGAAATACGTATAGCAGACCTATTGTATTTCAACAGGATGAATTGAAAACCAGTAAAAAGGATCAGCCGGAGGAACATGGTGTAGGTGTGAAGAATATAATTAAGGTTGTTGAGAAGTACAACGGTTCCTATGTTATTCAACATGATACTGGTGAATTTTATATATCGATCATACTGTAATGAATGAACATAATCCGATATGGTTATCGCATATAGAGTGGTAACTATATCGGATTTTTCCGTTTTCTGCAATATTTGGTCGTTTTCTGCAATATGGGTTGTGGGCAGTATGGGAAAATTATATATTGAGGGTGGAGGAGGTGTAGAGTGTGGTTGCAAGGTTTGCAGAGCATCTGGTAGATCAGTTTGAAAAAGAGGAATTAATGGATCATACGATGAGAGAACATTACATTTATGCAGTGGTCTCAATAATTGAACGTTTTTTGACGGTGGGATCAATAATATGTCTGGGATTTATTCATAAAAATGTGGATTTAACAGTTCTCTTTATGATCTTCTTTTTTTCCTTACGAAAAAGAACTGGAGGATATCATGCAAAGCATTATTGGCAATGTTATATTATGACAATAATTGTGTACATGGCAGTTATGTATCTGTGTCATCATGTGCAGGAAGTGGCCTGTTTGATATGGATTCTGCTCGGAATATCAGTTGTAGTTATCAGCGTTATAGGCACAGTAAATCATCCAAATCTTGATCTGGATGCAGAAGAAATGCAGATATCGCAGAAATCAGCCCGATATGTATTGCTGATAGAATGTGGAATTTTATGTATAGCATGGTATCTTCGTATAGATGATTCTTATGTATATTGTATGATGTTTGCAGTCATACTGTGCGGCTTTCTCATGATACTGGCAAAATTATTGAAACAGGAGGTGAAGAAGGATGAAGCATGATGTAAAGAAAAACATTCTGAAAGGTGCGGAAAAAATCGTAAATGCTGAGGTAAAAAAGAATAATGATACTACAGCCTGGTGTTTTGGATTTTTCCACCAGCCGAAAAGACCTAAGAAGATGTAGTAGATCAGAAATTGTATTATTGGGAGGTGTTTTTATGAAAAAGAGTAGTTTAAAACGAAGAAGAATATTTCAATTTTAGTGTTGGCATTAGTATTTATTTGTTTATTTAGTAGTATATCTTATGCAAGTGGAGCTGGTTCTGCAGCTAAATCAGGAACTTATTGTCAGGTTGCAGGAGCTTTTTCCCAGAGCAGTTCAAATAGTTCAAAGATATCTGGGCTAGCAAGTGTCAAAAATTTATATGCAGGTAAGGTATATACAACTTTAAGTGTAAGAATGTATGATACAAAAGGAAAACTGCAGGATAGCAAATACTATAGCCGCGTATTATCAAGTAAAGGACAGTTACAAACCGATCTTATTGAGACAAATCGTTCTTATAAGGTTAAAGCTACAGGATCTGTATATAGAGGTCCTAGTGTATCATCTGGGCAGTTGGAATCAGTGACTATAACTATTAATTAAAATTGTACAGAATTAAAAAATGGGCAGGTGGTTTAATGTATTTTAAGTATACACTGAAAAATATAAAATCCTTTTTTATAAATAATTTTATAATTTTTATATTGCTGGTAATCAGTACAATTACATCAGCTATTGTCATTTTTTTCTCATATGGCGTATACCAGAATTATAATACTATATTAAGTTATAAGGAAGATGACTTGTCTGATGATTATATAGGGATTAACTATGTAAATACCAGTTCTGAATATGTTACAAAAAGGGACTTATTAAACTGCCTGTCTGAAATTGATGATATAAGTAATGAATTGCGGGAACAGATTATACAATATGATGTAGAAGGAATAATTGATAATAATTCCTATGAATTTAAGTTTTTATACTGTGATGGAAAATTTAAAGTAGCAGAGGAATTTAAGGAAAATCTTAAAAAATATGATAATTTGACAGAAGGAACTTACTGGTCTGATTATGAGGAGGCAAATGGCATATGCGTTGCACTTATTTCTGATCCGGCTGTATTTGGAGAGATTTCAGCATTGGATTCGATTAAGTATGGCAACCAGCTTAAAATTGGAGAAAAAATTTATGATATAATTGGTAAACAAGCATGGAATGAAAATGGGGCGATGTTTCCTTTCTCAACGGTAGCAGATGAACAGCTTCTGACAAGTACATTAATTTCTTTTAATTCTGCGGTTTCAGTAAAGACCTATAATCAAATAAGAGATGTTTTCAATAATTATATGGGGGATAAAGCAGTTTTTGAAGAAATTAGAACTATTGATAAAGATACATATTATACTTATAAAACAGTTATTTTGATATCGGTATTTATCGCATTAATAGCCGCAATAAACTTTATGATTTTATATAGATATATTATGTCAACAAGAAAAAGGACAACTGCTATTTTTAGAATTTTGGGATTGCCCCCTGCTAAATTGAATTTTATGAATATGAGCGAGTGTATAATTCTAATTGTTCCCTTTTTTATTTTAGGTATGGTGTTGTACCAGACAGTATTTTTGCCACGTTTACATACTTATTTTGTATATATGCAGGATGCATATACCCCATTTGTTTATTTTCTTTTGTTTGTAATATTTATTAGTGTTTCGCTTATTGTTATTGGTATCATGCTTTTGGTGATGAGCAGAAAAAGAATTCTTGAATTAATAAAGGACAGGGGGTAGGAGCAAATGTTAAAAATCGGTTTTTATGAACTAAAAAATAATATATGGATTAATATATTGATATGTATACAATTGGTTATTGTTTTTGTTCTTGCCATTGCAACTTCTTCAATTATTGTTTACCACTACAAATACTATAATAATTTCAGGGATTATTTTGAATCAGATGGATATTTGTATAATCTGGATTCTTTTTATCTGAATGATAATGATCTTATAGCTACAGATTCTGAAGATATAGAGAAATTGTTATCCCATGCTGATGTAGTTGCAAGTTATGAACCAGTGGTTAATTATTATGATAATAACGGGGACAGACTTGAATTTGTATCTATGGCGTATGATAGGGAAATAATTGACCGTCATACGCCTGAGTTATCGGAAGGAATATGGTTGAATTCAATTTCTGAAGACGTCGGCTGCATTGAGGCTGTTATTTCGCAAAATAACTATAATATAAAGGTTGGAGATACAATCTTTATGAATAATATTTTTTACGAATATCCTCAAAAACTAATAAAAATAAAAATTGTTGGTGTTTTAGAGGACAATGCAAGGATTGTAGGATATACAAAAAATACATATAGAAATAGTCGGGATTATAGTGATATATATTGTGATTATAGTTTGGATAATGAAGAAATCCCGATGTTGATAATGAGTGAAGAAAGTATAAAACGTTACCATGAGCAATATGAAGTGGAAGCATTTGTAAAAGGTTGGGTCTTTGTAACTTTTTCAGATAATATAACAGAAACTCAAATAATACAAAATGAAAAAGTATTGGGGAATTATGCACAAATTATAACGAAAGAAGATTTAGAGGAGATTGCTGTAAAAAGTCAGGTCAGACTTCGAGAAAAACTGATTGCAATATTTCCTATTTTTATTGGAGTTTTTGTTCTTACAATTATCAGTTCCTTATGTTCTGGTGCTGTTTCAGTCAAAAAGCAAATGAAAAATTATGCAATATACAGTATATGTGGAATGCCTTGGCAGCGATCGGCCAGTATATCTGTTATAGCTACCTGTATTTTAGCAATAATTTCATTTATTATAAGCATAGTGTGTGTTTTTATAATAACAACTATTAATAAAGTGACAACAATAAATTTGGGAATCGTACAATTGGCGGTATGTGTAGGTGTTGCTTTAATTTATTGTATGATATCAGCTTTGTTGCCGTCGCTTATCATTAATGGAACAAGTATAAAGGAAATACTAAGGAATAATGAATAATTCATTTGAAAGGATGTAAGAAAGTGATTAAATTAATTGGTATTGAGAAAAGCTTTAACGCAGGTAAGTCAAATGAACTTCATGTTTTAAAGGGAATATCAACAGAAGTAAAGGATGGAGAACTTGTTGCTATCGTGGGAAAATCAGGGGCAGGTAAATCTACTCTGTTACACATAATAGCCTGTATAGATAGCTATGACAGTGGTGAATATTATATTGATGATCTTCTTATTAAAAACATGAGTGAAAAAAAATTAGCGAATATAAGAAATGAGAAAATCGGAATTGTAATGCAGGATTTTTCATTGGTTGAGGATTTCACAGTTTTGGAAAATATAATGATTCCGCTTGATTTTGCAAAAAATAAGCGTCCAAATGCAAAAGAGTTAGCAAAAGAAGTATTAAAGCAAGTGAATATGGAAAACTTTGCAAAAGAAAAAGTTAGAAATCTATCAGGAGGGGAAAAACAGCGAATTGCAATTGCGCGTGCTATTATTAATAATCCAAGCTTAATTCTGGCAGATGAACCTACTGGTTCGTTGGATTCAGCCAATACGGAAGCAATAATGGATCTTTTCTTTTCTCTAAATAAACAGGGTAAAACAATTATTATTGTTACGCATGATAAAGAATTAGCGGAAAAATGTCATAGAATAATTGAAATTTCAGATGGTCGAATTATATAGGATTTTAAGTTAAAAATTTATCTTGTAGAGATAATCTGGAAGAAAGGTGAAAAGATGGTGTGGAATATACCAGCTTCAAAGGTTAGATTTGAAGATCTAATATTGAGGTTTGATATATTCTGCATCATCTTTTTTGATATATACTATATGGCTTATAGCATGAATTGATTTCGAGGATGTCTGGTTGCCAGAATATTACGCTGTTTGGCGACAGCTACATGAGTATATATTTCGGTTATGGTGATCGAACTGTGACCAAGCATTTCCTGTATATATCGAATATCCACATCTGCATCCAAAAGGCTGGTTGCAAATGTATGACGAAACATATGTGGTGTAATATGCATATCAATAGATGCAAGTTCTGTGTATTTATTTATCATACGCCGCACAGCCTGATCGGATAAGGGGGTTGCAGCCTGATTAATAAAGAAAGAATCGCAGGCGAGTATTTCTTTTTGAAAAGTTATCTTATATTTTTTCAAAATACAAAGCACAGATTCATTCCCAATCTGGATGCGGCGTTCCTTTGATCCCTTTCCATAGATTAGAATTGTTCCGTCTTGCAGATCAATGGAATCATTGTGAAGAGAGCAAAGCTCGGAGATTCGAATACCCGTTGCAAAGAGTAGTTCCAGTACGGCAGTATCTCTTAATGCATTTTTTCGTTGATATTCTGTTGGAGCCAGTGTTTGCTGTTTGTGTGCTACAGACAGAAGCGTTTCGACAGTAGCTAATGGGATTGTTTTTGGTAAAATAATAGGTTCGCGAAAACGCAGTTGAAGCTTATCAAATGGATTTTGTGGCAGAAAATCCTTGTATAACAGGTAATGAAAGAAGGCTTTTAATGAAGCAATTTTCCGTTTTACCGTTCTTGGTTTATATTGTTCATGAAGATTTGCGACATATTCCTCTAAAAGATCGGGAGTGATATCTGTAATGTCGGAAGGAATTTGTGCATGTGCAAATTGTGTCAGATCAATCCGGTATGCTTTTAATGTTTTTTCATCCAGTCGCTTCTGGTTCTTACAGTAGGTGAGATAGTTTTGAATGTGTGTAGATAAAAGAGTCGTAGTCATTTGTATCTGTTCTCCTTAAAATTATTTATTAGATGCACTTCAAGATAGACTCGATATAAGTCCGGTATGGATTTTAACAAGGTCATTTTTGCTGTGCATAGAATCTTTGTAGCAGAATTCTGCCTTGCTTAGTATATATTCTAGAATTCATAAAAGGAAAGGATGCAATCGAAAAATCAGGGGAATTTGGTCATTTTCTGCAATATATGGTCGTTTTATGCAAAACGGTTGATTTGGCATGGGATTGGGGATAGATTGGAGGGGAAGGAAAGGATATAAGTGGCAGATAATAAAGAGTTATCTTTTGATAGAATTTATATATGGAATATATTTAGTAAACAAGTTAGGATGATAATATATGGAAAATTTAAATGATTTATTTAAAAATAATAGTAAATTTACAATTTATGTAGTAGAACAAAAATTTGTGATTGGAAGAGGTTTAAATTACTTTAAATCATATAAAGGAAAACCTAATTATATAGATACGGATGCTTTAGCTGAAAAACATATTTACAAAATTTATAATTGGATCGAAAAAAATATTCCATGTATATCAGATATGATAAAAATTGCATTTAATGAAACTAATTCAATGGGTCTTATAGAAATAATAAAGGCATTAAATAAATTGTTTGGAACGCAGATACATCAGGCCGCTGGTCCAGAAGTAATAGATCCAATTATTATTCAGGAAGGAAAAGTACTTAAAAAATATATTACAAGATTAATAAATTTACATAAAGAAAGTTTTTTAGCCCCAACCATTATAATTTTATTAAAAGATAATAATTTTGAAAGAGCAAAAGAATTATTATGTGAATGTCCTAATGGTATACATGTGAAATTTATAAAAAATAGTGGGAAAACAGAGGATTATAAAATCGTTAATACAGGTGCTGATAATATAAACGATTTTATAAATTCATTTGCAGAACAGAGCTTTAGTACATGTTCTAATACTCAACACAGTATTTTATTAAATAAGGAATGGTCTGGAAATTCTCTTGTAAAAGAATATGCACCTCGATTATTACAATATAGAGCAAAATTATTATGTGATGAAAAGAATGAGATAAAAGAAAATTTAAATGATTGTATTTTTCAATTGGAAAATCGTGGTGAATTTTTTGAAAAAAACAATATTTTAAGAAAGAATTTTTTATGTATAGCAAAGTTATATAGAGTATTTTGTAATGATTCAGGTATACAGGATATGAAGGATGCATATGAAATTGCAAAAGATTTGGATAATGAACTTCTATTAGCCTATATTTATAAATACGCTTATTTTTTTGGAGATAAATCTGTTAACGAACAAAATAATTTGTTAGATCATGCATATAATATATTCAAAACAAATAAAATGGCAGATAATGCTATTTACTGTAAAAATAATATTTTGGTTCGTCAATTTGATCAGGGAAATTTATATCCGAAAAATTTTGCTGATATGTTGGGTAATGCAATAAATGATGTTCCTGGATTAGTTGGTATGTCTCATCTTTATAATAATACTGGGGTTGCATATATGATGTCAGGGTATCCCGATCGTGCATCTGAATTTTTAGATAAAGGGCTTGAACTTTCCAATTCAACGGAGAGGCAAGTACAACATCTTGCTATGTTATGTAATAAATTGATAATAGAATCATATTATGAACAACCCATAGAATATTCTCATATTAAATGTATTTTAAAACAGATATTTGATAGTATGGTTCGGAATAATCAATTACCCTTTATTTCAGCAAGATATGTAATGAACCTATTAATTATAGCTATAAGAGAAAATAAGGCATGGGGAAAAGACATATTACATCAATATGACATTGTAGATTTAATTAATAGCGGTTTATCATGTAGTGAATTAGGAACAGGGCAACTTTTAAAACAAATTGGTTATGTAGAAGAAAAGTTGCCCGAGTGTAATATAGCAGCCCGATGCCATATTCCTTCTAAAATCGTTGAAGTGACTGGACGTCGAGAAATATTTTTAGAAGAAACAGGATTAAATCCATTTTATTTTTTTACATGGCTTTAGACAATGCAAACATTGCAGAGCTTAGTAAAAAATTATGTAAATTACTTTCTGGAACGAAATTATCTAGTTGTTGAATATAATTATAAAACAAATCACTTTTTTGTATAGCTGTAAATGAATGTGAAAAAGCATTATTAATCCATACTGTAGGCATGGGATTTATTTCAATAAAATATAAATCTTGCAATTGAAGTGGATTTTTAATTAATTGTTTTATTTCATTTGGTGAACTACATTTTATTCTACTATCGATTCTACAGAAGGTATTTATAGACATACTTTGAGTTAATTCGAGAAATTTATCTTGTACTTCTGTACTTAAGTTATATATAGTTTTTCGTTTAAAGCCGCTTCTAGAATTTTTATTGGATTCTCCTAGATACCAGTCAACTGTGTTATTTTCTGATATATATAAGACGGTTGGCATAATATCCATGCGTTTAGTTATTGGATTATACACAATAGGTGTTGTAATATCATATCCTCGAATAAACTCTTGGTATAGACCCTTTGTATTGTTTGAAAATTCTCTCTTTATACCTATGCTACTGCCTAAATTTAGAGGGCGGAAGATGCCTCCTTTTTCTTTTTCTTCTAATGTTCTAGGAATTTTAATTCCGGTTGCTTTTGCAATTAAATTTGATATCAGTTTGTTCTCCCCAGCTAATATTGATGAAGAATTGCATGGAATACATGGAATATGAAAAAAACCACAAACTGAAGGAACAAGTGCCATTGGCGATAATTCACAACCGCCACAATTTAGATTTAAAACAAAATCTAAATGTGGTAACTGATTTGAGATCGCTTTTTCTACAAAAGTTCTTACATCAAAAATTAAAGGCCTACACTTTAAGTCTTGAATTGCTAATAACCATTTGGATATTATATCACTTTGCCATATATGGTAATGCTTAAATCCAGGCGCTTTTTCTCCCTCAAAAGTATATATAACACCAACAGTTTTTCCAATTATATCATAAAAATCAGCCATAAATCCGTTCTCCTTTGAAAATCAATTTTAATATATATAATTAAATTTAAAATACTATTTTTAACTTCGCATATTTGATGTTTGAAATTGCTTTAATTAATAGACAAAAAGATTTAAAATATTCTCTTTTTTTTTATAAATGAATGACACTTTTAAATAAAAGAAAAAATTATAAATAAAATCATTTTGTAGTTGCCCATAATATTTCTTATATATTTGGATATATCCATCTAAGAGTGAATTATAATTTTTAGTTATTTGATTAGATTGATGTCGTGTATAAATAAAAAGTGGACGATTAATACCAATAACTTGATAATTCTTAACAATTCGAATCCACAAATCATAATCCTGTTTAGCTGGAAGGGTTTCGTCAAACATACCAACATGAAAAAAGCAATCTCTTCTAATTAGTGCTGTTACTGTGGGACCAATATAGTTATAGAGTAATAGTTTATAGATATTCCCATTAGTAACAAAATTTTGTGGACATGTATACAATTTCCTTGAAGAATTAGAGATAATATATCCATTCGAATAAACCATGCCAATTTCGCTTTTCCTAAAATAAGCCAATTGTATCTCTAACTTGTTTTTTATCCAGAGATCATCATCGTCTAAAAAAGCTAAATAAGTCCCGTGTGAATTAAAGGCTCCGATATTTCTTGCAACATTTGCGCCCTGTTTTCCATCAGTTTTTAAATATAAAATGCCATTTGATTTACAATATTTTTTTATTTGAAGACTATAGGTAGATGTATCTGTATTATCATCTACAATAATTATTTCATAATGTTTATAGGTTTGCTGTTGTATACTTTTTACAGCTCTTGAAATATAGTACAGTTCTCTATTGTATGTAGGAATAATAATACTTACCAAATCTTGTTTTTTCATGAGATAGTTGCTCCTAGTATATATTTTGCTAATTGAACTGTGATAGATAACTCTTTATTATCTATCAGTTTTATTGTTAATATAAAAAGATGTACAGCTTTTTTTGTAATACAATGTCATTTTCTGCAAAATAATGTCATTTTCTGCGATCATACTTGATTCAGATTATTAAAATTGATACATTTGAATAAATATTTGAAAGTTAGGGGGAGGAAAAATGAAAAGCACGAATCTTGATTTATTGTTAGAAGAGCATAATTTAGGTGAGCAGGTTGGAGAAAAATATTTTTCTTATATGTATTCTATTATTCAATTTACATTTGTTTTTTATGGAGGATTGATTACAGTTTTAAGTAGTAAATTTAGAGTAATCGAAACGTATAGAGAGACAATAGTTTATATTATTGTTTTTGTATATTCATTACCGATTGTAACATATATTTTGGGATTGTTTTATGCATATAATTCAGTAGCTATTTCAAGACAGGGTTATTATATGATTATTACAGAAGGGCAGATAAGAAAATTTGTAAAAAGAAAAAGATTTGGATATAAATATTGTGGTTGGAATATTTTGTCAAAAAATGTCAAAAGTGGATTTATATTACCATATGGAACAATGCTAATGTTTTATTTTATTTTGCCAGTGGCTACATGTTTTTGTAACATTTATTTAGTAGATTATTCTCATATAGAGAAGTATTTAATTCCTTCAGTTTTGTTTATAATAATTATTCCGGTATTCTTATTGTATATTTATATTATTTTTATGTGCATATTGATTAAAGCTATGTTAAATATTGAAAAACTTTATAAAACAGAGTTAGATAAAATAAATGCAGAATACATGTATCCAGAAGAAACGAAATAGAGAGTGCTTTCCCCCACCTCCAAAATTCCCCTTGCCAAAATCCAGATTTGCGTTATCATAATAAAAACAAAAGATGGCAAATTCGTTTTGAAAGGAAGTTGAAGATATATGACAAAGACAGGATTGGTTTTAGAAGGCGGTGGCATGCGTGGCATCTATACTGCCGGCGTACTGGATGTATTTTTAGATCATAATATTACAGTGGATGGCGTGATCGGCGTATCGGCGGGAGCTATTCATGGAGCATCTTTCGTATCCAAGCAGCGTGGAAGAAATATTGCATATAGCTTGGAATACCGAAACAATAAGGAATATATGAGTTTGAAGTCATTGCTGAAAACGGGAAATTTATTTGGCGTTGATTTTTGTTATGATCGGCTGCCGAATGAATTATACAAATTCGACTATGATGCATTCGAGGAGAATCCAACGAGATTTTATGTATGCTGTACAAATGTAGAGACCGGACAGCCGGAGTATCTGGAATGTACGGATCTTCGAAAGGATATGGACAAGCTACGTGCATCAGCATCACTTCCGATTGTGTCACAGATCGTAGAAGTAGATGGCAAGAAGTTATTGGATGGTGGAACGGCAGACAGCATTCCGATCTTCCAGTTCCGGAGAATGGGCTATCGAAAAGATATCGTAGTTTTGACCAGACCGGAAGGTTATGTCAAGGAAGAAGACAGCATGTTGAAGCTGGAAGCAATCCGGTATAAGGAATATCCGGAGTATGTGAAACGAATAGCCATGAGGCATTTGTATTATAATAAGACATTGGAGAAGCTGGCTGAACTGGAACAGAAGGGCGAGGTTCTTATTATCCGGCCGAGTGTACAGATCGACATATCAAGAACGGAAAAGGATGATAAGAAGATTCAGGCAATGTACGATCTGGGCGTGTATGATGCACAGAATAAGATCGAGGAAGTTGTTGAATTTCTGAAATAATGCATCATATCCGGATAATATAAAAGATTGTTATGATTTTGGTATCAAAGTTTGGATAGATACAGAAAGATTTATTTGTCAGTTTCTTACTACGGCTATAAGGCAGGAAGACTGCATATGAAAAATGATAATGTTCAATGTAAAACGGACAATACGAAGGATAAGGCACAGGAGAATCATGTGAAAATGACACAGACTCCTGTGCCTTCTCTTATTTTGCGATTATCCTGTTCAACCATTGTCAGTATGCTTGCTGGAACAACGTACAATATCGTAGATATGTATTTTGTTTCGAATCTTGGAAACAGTGCGGTTGCGGCAGTTGGGATTTTGTTTTCGGTGCTTGCCATGATACAGGCGGTAGGGTATACATTTGGCATGGGTGCAGGCAGCAGGATATCCAGGTTCTTAGGGGAGCAGAAAGAGAAGGAGGCGGGCAGAGATGCGTCTGCTGCTGTCCTGATGGCTCTTGTGGCCGGCTTGATACTGATGGCGGCCGGTTTCCTGTGGCAGAAACCGCTGGTTGATTTTCTGGGATCGACGGATACGATCGAGACATTTGCATTAGACTATGGATTCTGGATCCTGCTTACAGCTCCGGTCATGTGTGTGTCGTATGTACTTAACAATGTTCTGCGGGCGGAAGGAATGCCTGTCTGGGCGTTAGTTGGAATTGGAAGCGGTGCTGTCTTAAATGCAGTCTTAGATCCGATTCTGGTGTCGGGTTTGGAGCTTGGAATCCGTGGAGCGGGAATCGCGACATTTTGTGGACAGAGCGTAAGTCTTGTTATCATGCTGATCGTGATGTTGAGTGGGAAAAGCGTGATCGGATTCAGCGGGCAGAAAGGGAAACCGTTCAGGCAGACGGCAGCCGATATTACGAGAACAGGTATTCCGTCTTTCTTCCGTCAGGGGCTGGTCTGCGTGGCAACGATCCTGTTGAACCGGGCGGCGAGAGAATATGGGGATGATGTGGTAGCTGCGATATCAGTATCAAATAAAGTATTTGCCATATTATTTGCAGTCATGGTCGGATATGGGCAGGGATTTGCGCCGGTGGTTGGCTACAACTATGGGGCAAAGGAAAATGACCGGGTAAAAAAGGCAATCACGTTTACACTTCTAAGCCAGATCATCGCATCGGCTGTCGCGGGTGTTCTTGTGTGGATATTTGCCTCTCCGATCATCTCGTTATTTGGCAAAAATGCAGCACTTGATCTGGGCGTGCGCTCCCTCCGGATGCATGCGGTGTCATTGCCATTTATGGCGGTTTGCCTGGTCAGCGGTATGTTATTTCAGGCAATAGGGGAGATCGGAAAAGCCATTCTCATATCATCCACCAGACAGGGAATCTTTTTCCTGCCATTGATCTGGCTTCTTCCAATGTGTTTTCAGGAAACAGGCGTGGCTCTTACACAGGGAATCTCCGATATACTGTCAGGGGTATTTTCATTGCCGTTTTTACTTGTGGCGATTCGTATATGTAGAAAAAACAAATAATGAGTACGGAGAAATTTAGTCAAGTATAGTTTAGTCAAGTATAGTTGACTAAACTATACTTGACTAAAAGTGAAAAAAGGAGGTATAGTTAAGGCATAGAGATGGAGGCGGAGCTATGTTTATAGGAAGAGAAAAAGAATTAAGTGCATTAGAAGGTCTATATAGATCAGATAAATTTGAGTTTGTTGTTATATATGGTCGTCGGCGTGTAGGAAAAACAGCGTTGATCAATCACTTTATTGATGATAAAAAGTCTATTTACTTTATGGGTGTAGAAAGCAACGAAAAGCAAAATCTGGAAAACCTGAGCAGAAGTATCATGGAATATAGCAACGATATGCCGGAAGATACATATTTTGCATCCTATCAGGCGGCACTCGAATATGTATTTAAAATATCAGAGAAAGAGCGCGTGATCTTAACAATAGATGAATATCCTTATGTAGCAAGAGAATCTAAAAGTCTGGCATCCACATTGCAGTTATTGATCGATAAATACAAAGATACATCTAGATTAATGCTTATCCTGTGCGGATCGTCCATGTCATATATGGAAGATCATGTATTGGCATATAAAGCACCACTTTATGGAAGAAGAACGGCACAGATGAAGATCCTGCCATTTGACTTTGGAGAATGCTGCAGATGTTTTAAGAAATTGTCGGATGAAGATAAGGCGCTTATATATGGTATTGTGGGAGGAACCCCACAGTATCTTTTACAAATGAATGATAATCTGAGTATTGAGGCAAATATTAAGAATACCTTTTTAAATCCAATGTCTTTTCTATATGAAGAACCGATCAATCTGCTGAAGCAGGAGGTAAGAGAACCGGCAATTTATACGGCGATCATTACCGCGATAGCGACGGGACACTCCCGTATGTCTGAGATATCTTCAAAGGTCGGGGAAGATACCAATGTATGCGCGCGGTATCTGAAGAATCTGATCAGCCTTGGAATTATAAAGAGGGAAATGCCTTATGGTGAAACAAATTCAAAGAAAACAATTTATTCGATAGAAGATAATATGTTTAATTTCTGGTACCGGTTTGTGTTGGATAATAACTCAATCATTGTGAGGGGTGCAACGGATTTGGTATATAAGAAAATAGAAGGGCAGCTTAGTGATTATATGGGACGAATATTTGAAGAAATCTGTACACAGTATTTGTGGAAACAGCTCCTTGAAGGAAAATCTCCGGTTGAGTTTGTATCGCTTGGCCGCTGGTGGGGAAATGATGCTGTAAATAAGCGGCAGGTTGAGATTGATATCATGGGGGAACAGGATAAAAATACGGCACTTTTGGCCGAATGTAAATGGAGAAATGAAAATGTTGATCTTGATGTACTTGAAACGCTTGTTGACAGGGGTATGTTATTTCATTATTCCAAAATACGGTATTATCTGTTTTCAAAAACTGGTTTTACAAAAGGATGTATAAATAAGGCAGAAGAGCTGGGAAATGTAACCTTGGTTAGCTACAGCGATATTATAAAAGCATTAGCATAAGGATATTCCATCTGATTCAAGTAGAAAAAGATAGACTTTTTTGGATGTGAATGGTATGCTTTAAGGTAAGATTGTGATGGTGGAAGCCATGTTCGGCAGGTGGCTTTCACCCGGAAGACAGCTTCAGGAAGGTTGTGACACATGGAGTATATATTTGTGGATTTTGAGATGAATCAGATCGATAATTCTCATCCCGATGAATTAAAAATTTGCAAAAATGAAATAATTGAAATAGGAGCTGTTAAGCTGGACGATACATATAAGGAGATTGATTCGTTCAAGACTTATGTAAAGCCGGGAATTACGCCTGTGACATCCAGAATAACAAATCTTACAGGGATCACAAATGAGATGGTAGACGATGCACCGGATTTTGCGATTGCGATGGATCGGTTCATTGCATGGGGCTTAAGCGCGGATGTGATCTATGCATGGAGTGAGAATGATCTGCGGCAGTTCAACCGGGAGCGCAAGTTAAAATCCTACAATAACCCGGATGCACAGAAGCTTGCATCCAAATGGAAGGATTTCCAGAAGGAATTTGCACGTATGCTTGGAACCAGAAGAAGACTGGCACTGTCAGATGCGGTATTCTATCTGGGAGAAGATTTTCAGGGAAAAGAGCATGATGCATTGTGGGATGCCAGAAATACAGCAGAAGTATTCATTCTTTCAAAGGACAGGGAGAAGTTTGAGAAGATCATGGCTCCGATTATGAATGCTTATAAACCAAAAGAGAATATGACCTATTCCATAGGTGATGTATTTGGGAACATCAATCTGCCGGAATAAATGGTCTTGGCATGATTGAGCAGACACGTTCTATGTGCCTGCTCAAAAAAATGTAAAAAGAAAGCAGAGGAAATTGAATTTGGAACTGAATAATTCGAATATGAAAAAGCTCATAAAACTGATCATTATAACTGTATTAGTCGTATTTTGCGTATTTCGTTTTGATGAAATCTATGCCTGTGGTACATGGATCATCGGGTTGCTTATGCCGTTCGTGATCGGATTTGCGATCGCATTCATTCTGAATGTGCCGATGAAGGGATTTGAAAATCTGTTATTCCGAAATGAAAAAAGCAGATGGCATCGATTCCGGAGACCGGTCTGTATGGTGCTTTCCATTATCTGCGTCGTTCTGGTGATTGCTTTTGTGATCACGATGCTGATACCGGAGGTCAGCCGGACAATTACAGCGATCGGACAGCAGTTCCCGTCTACGATGGAGGCAATTAAGAATTGGGCGGTGAATCTGGCAGCGGGGTATCCGGATATCGTTGACCGGATCATGGAGATTGATATTGCATGGGATAAGGTGAGTGAGAGTGCGATCAATCTGATAAAGAATGGAAGCGGAAGCCTGTTGTCATCAACATTTAATTTTGCAACCTCTGTTGTCAGCGGTATAGTCGATTTTGTGGTTGGATTATTTTTCGCAATCTATATTCTGGCACAGAAGGAGAACTTGAAGCGTCAGACAAAGGGTCTGATATATGCGTTATTTAAAGAGAAAACAGCAGATAAGATCATCAAGACCTGCGTTATGGCAGATGAGACATTTGCAAATTTTATAACCGGACAGTGTCTGGAGGCATGTATTCTGGGCTTGATGTTCTTTGTATCCATGAGCGTCCTTAGTATTCCATATGCACTGACGGTCAGTGTTACGATTGTGGTAACGGCATTGATTCCGGTCTTTGGTGCATTTATTGGATGTGGTGTCGGTGCATTTCTCATTCTGGTTGACGATCCGAAAAAGGTACTGGTATTTTTGATCCTGTTTATCATACTGCAGCAGGTCGAGGGAAATCTGATCTATCCGCATGTGGTAGGCGGTTCCGTCGGACTTCCATCTATATGGGTGTTGGTTGCCGTTATCATTGGCGGAGATCTGATGGGAATTCTCGGTATGCTGATATTTGTACCATTATCCTCTGTCTTATATGCACTGGTGAAGGAATTCGTACTTATGAGATTGCGGGAAAAGGGAGTCGCATGGGAAAAGTACGGAGAACCTTACGCTTCGTCGGATGATGGCTGGAGGGAGAAACCTCGGAAGCGGCAGCAGAGACGACAGTCCAGACGCATGAAAGAGAAAAGAAGCAAGGAAAATGCCTGAGAGAAACGAGCTGGATAAAACAGGGCAAATGCCTGTTTATATAGACAAATGAAGAAAGAAGGATAATTTAAGATGTACAGAGATATAGCGAAATTAGTATTATATAGAAATCTGGGTGAAAACAGTATTCTGATGAAGCTGTCCGGGATATTTGAGGATTTTGACCGCGGAGACTGCCCGAATGCGGAGCTGGTTGCAAGGATCTACGACCAGATCAAGCGGTTGCTGGATCTTGCTACCGATTATGGATTTGACACAAATCTGTGGCACAATTATCTGGCATTTATCCTTATCACAAATGAGAATTCATTCTCTATGACGAGTGAAAAAGTGGGTGCCAATGACGGAACCGTTAATTATTTTGCAAAAAATGATTTCAAGATCTTCAAGAAGCTGTTTGATTTTGATTTCTCTGAGATCGAGGAAGCGTTGGATATTGACTGCTTCACGATCGTGAATAATTATAAAGCCATCGGCAAGAAAGAACGTATGTATAATAAGAATGTCAGCACAAAGGTACAGGATATCAGCCGTGCGATCGAAGGGGCAAAGGATGAAAATGATATCTTCAAGATCGTGACGGATTTCTATAAGGCATATGGTGTTGGAATGTTCGGACTGAACAAGGCATTCCGTATCGTTCATCCGACAAATGGAGATATGCAGTTTGTTCCGATCAATAACACAGAGGATGTTCGTCTGGATGATCTGATCGGATATGAGATCCAGAAACAGAAGATCGTGGAGAATACGGAAGCCTTTGTTGCAGGACGTAAAGCGAATAATGCGCTGTTATTTGGCGACAGCGGAACCGGAAAGTCAACAACGATCAAGGCGATCATAAATGAATATTACGATCAGGGACTTCGTATGATCGAGATTTATAAGCATCAGTTTCAGGATCTGTCACAGGTTATTTCCCAGATCAAGAACCGTAACTATCGATTCATCATTTACATGGATGATCTGTCCTTTGAGGAGTTTGAGACAGAATACAAATATCTGAAGGCAGTCATCGAAGGTGGCCTGGAGATCAAGCCGGATAATGTTCTGATCTATGCGACCTCGAACCGTCGTCATCTGATCCGTGAAACATGGACAGATCGTACCGATCTTGAGAATAACAATGGTATGCACAAGAGCGATACGATGCAGGAGAAGCTGTCACTGGTCAATCGTTTTGGTGTTACGATCAATTACAGCAAGCCGTCACAGAAGGAATATTTCCAGATCGTTGTAGGTCTGGCAGAGAAGAACGGCATCCATATGACAGAGGAAGAACTGTGTGCGGAAGCAAACAAATGGGAGCTGTCGCATGGTGGAATCTCCGGTCGTACAGCCCAGCAGTTTATCAACTATCTGGCAGGAAAACAGGAGTAATGCAGCATGACAAAAAAAGAAAAGCAGCAGGTCGCTGAAATCTGCCGGATCTTGAATGAGACATACGGAACTGATTACAAGTGTTATCTGAATCATGAAAATGCATGGCAGCTTCTGATCGCAACGATGCTGTCGGCACAATGTACAGATGCCAGAGTAAACATCGTAACAAAAGATCTGTTCGTGAAATATCCGACCTTGCAGGCATTTGCCGATGCAGATATCAAGGAACTGGAAAAGGATATTTACTCGACCGGATTTTATAAGAATAAAGCGAAGAATATAATTGGCTGTGCAAAGAAGCTCATCAGTGAATATGGCGGAGAAGTGCCGAGTGATATCGAGAGCCTGACGAAATTAGACGGTGTTGGAAGAAAGACCGCAAATGTGATCCGTGGCAATATCTACCACGAGCCAAGTATCGTCGTTGATACACATGTAAAACGTATTTCCAGGCTGCTTGGGCTGACAGATAGTGATGATCCGGTGAAGATCGAGCATGAGCTTATGGAAAAGCTTCCAAAGGAACAGTGGATCTTATATAATATTCAGATCATTACACTTGGAAGAACGATCTGTATCGCCAGACGACCGAAATGTGCGGAATGCGCGCTGAACCGTGTGTGCCCATCGGCAAATGTAACGGAATAAGCAGTTGGCAGAATCTGGCACAAATGCTAAATTGCTATAAAATAATGCTATTATATCTGGACAAAGTGAAAATTCAGCGTTAATCTATACATGATGTCGCTGCATAAGACGGGAAAAGGTCTGATGTGGGGCGGATAATATCAGAAAATTATAAGTTTAAAATATAAAGGAGAAATGGAAAATGATCAATTTAAGCAGTTCAAAGGGTAAAAAGGTAGCATCTGCAATTATAGTTGGAATCCTGGTAGCAGCTATGGTAATCGGTATGCTTGCATATGCATTCTAAAAGGTATCAGGGATGAATAAAGAAAAGTTTCGATTTATACAGCAGAAGCGGTCAATCTTAAGATCGTTGAATAAACAGGAACATTCTGACATAACACAAGCCGGCATAGGAGATGACTATAGCCGGCTTGTGTTGTTGGATAGTGAGCTTGCAGTAACGGAAGGGCTCTGCCTTGCAAATGCACTGGGTACGGTGACTTCGGATGTTATCAAACAATATAATAAATTACGGCTTGGCGGGTATCAGCCATTTGCACTTACAGATACGGTCATGATGCCGGAAAATGATGAGAAGCGTATGAAAAGGATTCTGCAGGAGCTTTCTGATCTTGCGAAGGAGTTTCACATGGATGTTGTGTATGGAGATACCGCGATCAGCGGGATATTCAAGGAGCCTGCGGTAACTGTAACGATGTATGGACGAAGGATATCGCAGGGCGAGAAAAATGCAAAGATCAAGCCGGATATGGATATCGTTATGTGTGGACAGGCCGGCATCCTTGGAACCCTGCTTCGGGTCAGGGAAAGAAAAGAAGAGCTTCTGACCAGATATTCTGAGGAATATCTTCGCACAGCAGAGCAATTTGACCGGTTATTACTTGTGAAGGATCAAGGAGATATTGCGATGGCATGTGGCAGTATATATGTACGCCACATCTCAACAGAAGGAGTATATGGCGCATTATGGGAACTGGCAGAGGCTGGAAATGTCGGGCTTCGGATCAGCCATGACCATATACCGATCATGCAGGAAACCATCGAGATCTGTGAATTTACCGGGGATGATCCATACCGGATCGATGGATGCGGAGCGGCATTATTTGTCACGACAGATGGTGAATTGTTAAGCGATCGTCTGTATGAAGCCGGATTTGAAGCTGCTGTGATCGGCAGAACAACAACCGGACATGACCGCGTGATCATCCACGATGGAGAGGAAAGCTTTTTGACACCATAGTTTAGTTCACAATATATTTAAGACTAGCCATATAGCCTATATGGGGATATAACGGAGAAATATAGTATGGGTAATATTATTCAAAAAGAGCTTAGAATTGCAAAGACAAAAATGTTTGAAGAGGTTACTTATAATAACAAAAAACTTGTTAAATTAACAACGGATAATGTCGCTATTGTAGAGGCTATGATACGTAATGATTCTGCCTATATAAAATCAACAGATATATCGGCGGGACCTAAATTTGATAGAAAGAATCAACTTGTATATGGTGGCTCATCAGCATACTGGATGACCATGTTGAAAAGTGTTTTAATTAAAAATAAAGAAGTAAATTATACTTATGAGGAATTAATAAAAGGTGCAGTTGAGGCTGTAGATAGAGAAAACAGTACACATTTGAATGCTGATAAATGTGGAAGAACAGAAATAGTAAGGCGTATTTGCGCATTTGATTGTTCAGAACTGATTGAATGTTTGAGAAATCCGGAATATGAAGACATGAAGTTAGTTCATGAAATTGCAAGAGTAACATCTGCCAAGTTTAGGGCAAGAACAAATTTGTCCTTTGCGAGTAAATTTTGTCATTACGCATGCTTTTATTTATTTGAAAATACAGAATATCAGGATAATTATTCAATATATGATAATATTTTAAGAACAGTTTTACCAATGTATTTGGTTTATTTTAATATTACTGAGCGGTATGATCTCCGTGATTATAAGCAGTATAGAAATGCTGTTGATATGATTAGGAATGCAGCAGATGAAAAAATTAGTAGAAATGGTTTTGACCACTTGTTGTGGTATTATCATAAGGGAAGAATGTGAAAATTTGTAATAGGGGGTTAAAGGTGAAATGGCTTTTTTTCATTATGAGAAGAATGTTAAAGATATTGAATACTATGAAATACTTGAGAACTTGATGGAACGTTGGGAGTATGAAACGGTTGAATTTAAAGAAGCAAAAAGTAATTATGATACGGATAAAATAGGAAGATATTTTTCAGCATTAAGTAATGAGGCTAATCTGAAGCAGCAACAGTACGGATGGCTAATTTTTGGTGTAAGTGAACGAGATAAGATAAAACATGTTGTTGGAACTGCATACAAGCAGGGAGAACAGAGTCTTCTTGAAAAATTTAAGTATGAGATATCAAGAGATATTACAAATGGAATGACTTTTTATGAAATTAAAGAGATATTTCCTATTGTAAATGGTAAAAGATTAAGGGTGTTAATGTTTAAAGTTCCAGCCGCAGCAACGGGTATTCCTACAGATTGGCGTACCAATTATTATGAGCGTTCGGGTGAGAGTCTTGTTCCATTAAAACAATATAAGATTGATGCAATTCGATCACAGGAAAGAAAAGACTGGTCAAAACAGGTGATTGAAGTAGCCACTATTGATAATTTAGATAAAACGGCTATTAATTTGGCTAGAGAAAAGTATAAAGAGAAAATGAATCAGGAACACATATCAAAAGAAGTCGATGAAATGACAGATGAAGAGTTCTTGACGAAAGTAAAGTTATTGATTGGTGGTAAGGTTACGAATGCTGGCATGTTGTTACTTGGGTCAGCAGATTATGATTATTTAATGACATCTGCTCCAAGTATTATGTGGAGATTATATGGTGCGGATGGAAGTGATAAGGATTATGAAATATTTAAGATACCATTTATAAATGTTGTAGATAAGGTGTTTTCGAAGGTGCGTAATCTTACATACAGATATATGCCGAATCAATTGACCCTTTTTCCTATGGAAACGGAACAATATAACAGTTGGCTTATTCGAGAGTTGTTAAATAATTGTATTGCACACACAAATTATCAACTTGGTGGGAGAATATATGTAAATGAATTTGAGGATAAAATTAAATTTACAAACCCTGGAGATTTTATTCCGCAAAAGATTGAAAATGTATTGGAAGTGAGCTATAATCCACCATTTTACAGAAATCAGTTATTAGCTGAATCGATGGTTGTGTTTCATATGATTGATACTGCAACTTTAGGTATCAGAAGAGCATTTAATATTCAAAAAGCGAAATATTTTCCTATGCCAGATTATAATATTTCATCAGGAACTCAGGTTGAGGTTACTGTTTATGGAAAAATATTAGATGATAATTACATGCATATATTATATGATCATCAGGACCTGGATTTACAGACGGTATTTCTTTTGGATCGAGTTCAGAAGGGACTTTCACTTGATAAAGCGGATGTAGATAAATTAAGAGCTGCAAAATTGGTTGAGGGAAGAATTACAAGTTTGTTTTTATCAGCATCAGCATCAAAAAGTATGGATGATAGTGCAGGCTATATCAAGAATAAAGGATTTAATGACAAATATTATAAAGATTTGATTGTTGAGTATTTGAAAAAATATCATAAGGCAAAACGTAGAGATATTAAGTTATTATTGTGGGAAAAATTACCGGATTCTTTGTCTGATAAACAGAAGGAAAATAAGATTCATAATATTCTAACAGCAATGAAAAAGAGCAATATTATACAATTAGATTCGGATAATCAACAAATATCTAATTGGATACTTAAGTAGGGCTTGGTTAAAATCCTGATTTTAACCCAAATAATTTGTTTGATAATTAGTGTTGTCGAGACAATTTAACCGAGATTTAACCGAGATTTAACCGAGATATTTTTAAAATTGTAAAAAATGAAGGATATAAGCTTGGTTAAGAAGTGAGCGATGCTTACGAATATACAGCTATATAAAAAAGGAGAAAAACATGTTAAATATCGTACTTCATGAGCCGGAGATGCCGGCAAATACAGGAAATATAGGACGTACCTGTGTGGCAGCAGGTGCAAGACTTCATTTGATCGAGCCTCTGGGCTTTCAGATCAACGAGAAGCAGTTAAAGCGTGCGGGTTTGGATTATTGGGACAAATTAGATGTAACGATCTATGATGATTTCAATGATTTCCTTGAAAAGAATCCAGGCGCAAAGATCTATATGGCAACGACCAAATCCAAACAGAAATATACAGATGTAAACTATGAGGAAGATGCCTATATCATGTTCGGAAAAGAGAGCGCGGGAATCCCGGAGGAAATTCTGTTAGACTATAAGGAAACAGCAGTCAGGATTCCGATGTTCCCGGAGATCCGTTCCCTGAATCTGGCAAATTCTGTAGCAATCGTGTTATATGAGGCACTCAGACAGCAGGGCTTCCCGGAGCTTGAGGCGAAGGGACAGCTTCACCATTATGAGTGGTAAAAAGGAGTGTTTATGAGTACATACATGGTAGATGGAAAGAAAATGATGAATATCTGTATCCTTGAGATTCTTCGGAAATACACGGATTCCGAACATACAATGGATCAGAAGGATATCATAAAGAAACTGGAAACCGAATATGGAATGAAGGTTGACAGGAAATCTGTCAAGAGCAATCTGATGAATCTGGTGGATTTTGGTTATAATCTGGAATGTACGGAGATTGAACGTGAAAATAAAAACGGAGAGACCGAGATTCTGACAAAGGATTGGTATTACAATCATGAATTTGATGATGCAGAACTTCGAATGCTGATCGACAGTATCTTATTTTCAAAGACGATACCGAGAAATCAGGCCCAGGAGCTGATCGAGAAGATCAAGGGGCTTTCGAATGTGTATTTCAGTGCGAAGGTACAGCATGTGTGCAATCTGCCGGGGTTATCACATACCGATAACCGTCAGACCATGTTAAATGTTGAGATGATCGATGATGCGATCAGTGAGGGCAAGAAGGTTGCATTTCTCTATAACACCTATGGTATCGATAAACAGCTTCATCCAAGAAAGGATACGAAGTATATTGTAAATCCATATCAGATGGTTGCAAATGAGGGCAAATATTATCTGATCTGCAATTATGATAAATATGACAATCTGTCGAATTACCGGATCGACCGTATGACGGAGATTGAGATATTAGATGAAAAGGTCAAGGATAAAAGTCTGGTAAAAGGGATGGAGCATGGACTGAATCTGCCACAGCATATGGCGGAACATCTCTACATGTTCAGTGATTCCGCAGCTACGATTGTATTAAAGGTTCAGAAAGGGAACATGGGTGATATTGTAGACTGGTTTGATAAGAACTTTGAAGTGTTGTCACCAAAATTTGTTCAGAACAATTATCCAGATAACTTTAATCCTGAGGTAGATGCCAATAAGGCATTTATCCGTGTGACCTGCAGCCAGAATGCCATGTTCCACTGGGCGATGCAGTACGGAACCAGCGTGGAAGTCATAGAGCCTGCAGATCTCCGTGAACGCATCCGCAATGCTGTAAATGAGATGGCAGAGAGATATAAATAATGCCTCCTATTAATGGAGACATTATGAGTAAGACATAAAATAAAGCCCCACCCGCTCTTGCCACTATGCTGGGTAGGAATTGAAACATCAGTGAAACTTTCGTTATGAGATTTGCACTAGCTGTCAGCATCAAGCCCTTGTTTGAGCCTTATAAGGCGAGTTTGGGCGACTGCTGACAAATCAGCGTGCGAACCGAATAGAAAGTGTAGCGAGTTTCAACTCCTACCCAGCATAGTGGCAAGAACGGGTGGGGCTTTGGTTAGTCCTTCTTAATACGGAACTTTCCATTGGAGATATATTGTGTATCGGCTTCTTCCTTCTTCACATGCACGGCTTTGATCGGAACCTGCATTTCCTTCTGCATAGGGAGAGAGAAGATGAATTCACTTCCCTCGCCAACCTTACTGGTGAGGGTAATGTTCTCGCCGTGCGCTTTGATGATCTCTTTTGTGATAGCAAGTCCGAGACCGGTTCCGGTCTTATCCTTTCCGCGGCTCGGATCCGTCTTATAGAAACGGTCGAAAACTTTCTTGATCGATTCCGGTGGAATTCCCACACCCTCATCCTTGACACTGACATAGACTTTATCGGATTTTTCCGTGACCTGAACCGTGATCTGGCGACCCTCTGGGGTGAATTTGATCGCATTATCAACCAGATTATAGATAACCTGCTGGATTCTTGTTCGATCGGCATAGACAATGGTATTGTCGGTATGGAAGATCGCGTGCAGATAAATGCCTTTGTCCTGACAACGGCCTTCAAAGGTGTTGATCGTAGGAAGAATGATGCTCTTGATATCAAAATTCGACTTATCAAGCTGAAGGTCAAAGGAATCAAAGTTGTTAAGTTCCAGAAGCCCTTGTGTCAGTTTGGTAAGACGCATAGTTTCGCTCAGAACGATCTGGAGATATTTCTCGTGCTTATCCGGCGGAATCGTTCCGTCGATCATGGCTTCGATATATCCCTTGATGGAGGTCAGAGGGGAACGGAAGTCGTGGGAGATATTAGAGATAAATGATCTTCGGTATTCATTTGACCGGCTCAGTTCGTCTGCCATTTCCTCCATATATCGTGCCAGTTCGCCAAATTCATTATCCGTATGGACATCGATTCTAGCATTAAAATTACCCGCAGCATATTGTTTGGATGTTGCGATAATTTCACGAATCGGTTTTAAGGTGCTATTCGAGATCAGCATAAGGGCGATTAGAGATAATACAACGATGACGAGAAACGGCATGTAAGTGGATGTAAATGTTTTCTGCGCAATATCTTTAATGAACTGCAGGGATAAGTGGATCGATAATAAACCTGCGTATGTATTATCCTGATAAACCGGAGTACTGATACTCAGCGTTTTAGTGTTAAAGCATCCGTTCAAGGTTCCGGTTTTGATCGTTTTGGTAAATAATTCCGTACGCTCATAAAAATCGGTTATGATCAGATCCTTTGCAGCCACACTGTCTTTATTTGAGCAATAAATAATATTATTGTCCGGTGTGGAAAACCAGATTTCAGCATTCATCGTATCGGCATGATCATCCAATCGATCAAAGAAAGTATACTGATCGATCGTATTATTCAGGTAATCATGAATCGTTGTGTCGATGATCAGTTTACTCTCGGTATTCAGATTTTTCTCTGTATTGTTAAGAAGCCTTGACTGAGTCATATGGACAGTGTACAACGCAAGAACACTGAAGATAGCAATGACCAGCAGGACAAAGCCAACAACAATCTTATCAAAAATGGTTTTTTTCATGGTTATTTAACCTCAAATTTATAACCGATTCCCCATACTGTAAAAATGGACCAGTTATATTTATCGGTCAGTTTTTCACGCAGACGTTTGATGTGTACATCAACGGTACGGGTGTCACCGACATATTCGTAGCCCCATAATTTGTCCAGAAGTTGTTCTCTGGTAAATACCTGATTTGGACGGCTTGCAAGGAAATACAGCAGTTCCAGTTCTTTTGGCGGCATTTCCAGATTTTTGCCCTCTAATGTAACAGTATAATTTGAAATATTAACGACCAGATTATCATACTCAACATAGGTGCCGATATGATCGGCGTTTGTCGGATTATAGTTCTGGGAATTATCCGTCCGTGAGTTGCAGCGACGAAGCAATGCACCGACACGGGCAACCAGTTCGTTGGAATCGAAAGGTTTTACGATGTAATCATCGGCGCCGATCTTAAGTCCGAGCACCTTGTCAAATACCTCGCCTTTTGCGGATAACATGATGATCGGTACATTTGACTGCTTTCTGATTTCGGTACATACCTGATATCCATCCATGCCCGGAAGCATGACATCTAAGAGGATGAGATTTGGCGCAAATTCGACAAATGCTTCCAGGGCAGAAGTTCCGTCTGCGGCAATCTGTGTTTCATAACATTCTTTATTCAGATAAAGGGAGATCAGTTCGGCGATGTTTTCGTCATCGTCAACGATCAATATTTTTTCTTTGTCCATATAGTTCTCCTTGTTGTTGTGTATTTTATAATTCTACGATCGTAACGCCGGCTTCACCCTCACCGTATTCACCCAGACGGAAGGATTTGACGTATGACTGCTTGCGCAGATAGTCGTGGATTCCTTTCCGGAGTGCTCCGGTGCCTTTTCCATGGATGATCCTTACCTTGTGCAGGTGAGCCATCATGGCATCATCGAGATAACGGTCGACTAATGAGGTAGCTTCAGCTACAGTCATGCCGAGTACATTAATCTCCGGCTGAATATTTAAAGCCTTGCCCATTCCACGTTTATTGTTGATCGATACCTGAGCGTTGTTCTGCTTTGGTGTCTCGATGATCACAAGATCAGAAGCAGGAAGCAGAGAGCTTAAGATGCCCATCTGAACTTTGATATTTCCCTTTGAATCAGCAGGAGCAGTAACCGTTCCTGTTGTATCCATGCTGATAACATGCACGGTGTCTCCGGCCTTGAAATCCTTTGCCGTATGATGGGAGGTCATGGATTTGCGTTTTTCCGGTGTCATCTTCCGGTAATCGTCCATCTTGGTACGGAGCTTTTTTCGCTCATTCTCCATCGTGCTCGCATCTGCCTTATGAGGATTTGTTGTCCATTTGTTATATTTCTTAATGGCTGAATCCGCCATTTCCTTTGCTTCTTCCAGAATATCGGCCGCTTCTTCTCTTGCATCCGCTAGGATCTGAGCTTTCTTGGCAGAGAGTTCATCATCCTTTGCCTTTGCGCGTTCCTGAAGCTGTCTGGCTTCTTCCTTGAACCGTGCGATCTCCGCTTTGTCGCGTTCAATCTCTTTTCGGCTGTTTTCCAAATCGGACAGCAGTGTTTCAAAATCAACTTTGTTGCTGTCGATATTTGTCTTTGCCCGTTCAATAATATCGTCGGACAAACCTAATTTCTTCGATATTGCAAATGCATTTGATTTGCCGGGAATACCGATAATGAGCCGGTAGGTCGGCATCAGTGTTGCTACATCGAATTCGCAGCTTGCATTCTGAACGCCCGGAGTCGACATGGCAAATAACTTCAGTTCGCTGTAGTGTGTGGTCGCCATGCAGCGGATGTCCTGATCGTTTAAGCTGCTTAAGATCGCGATTGCAAGTGCAGCACCCTCGACCGGATCGGTTCCACCGCCAAGCTCATCGAAAAGGCACAGCGTGTTTGGTGTCACATGGTTCATGATATATACGACATTGCTCATATGGGAGGAGAAGGTCGAGAGACTCTGCTCGATGCTCTGTTCATCTCCAATATCGGCAAATACATCATCAAATACATTCAGTCTGGAACCATCCAGTGCCGGAATATGAAGTCCGGACTGTCCCATCAGAGTAAACAGACCCAGTGTTTTTAAGGATACGGTCTTACCACCGGTATTCGGACCGGTAATGATCAGTAGGTTGTAGTCCTCACCCAGTCTGATGTCGACCGGAACAACGGTATGTTTGTCTAAAAGTGGGTGGCGGCCCTGCTTGATATCCACAATGCCGTCCGTATTAAAGATCGGCTCGGTTCCCTTATAGGATCTTGCAAAATTCGCTCTGGCAAATATAAAGTCCAGATCGGTCAATGTCTCGAAGTCAAATTTTATATTTTCGTATTCAGATGCTGCCTGTGCCGACAGGTTCTCAAGAATCTTTTCGATCTCTGCCAGTTCCTGATTATCCAGCTCTTTTAACTGGTTGTTCAGATTAACTACCGCAAGAGGTTCGATAAATACAGTATTTCCACTGGAAGACTGGTCGTGGATCATACCCGGAAAGCTGTTCTTATATTCCTGTTTTACCGGGATACAGTATCTTCCGTTACGCATCGTGATCAGGTTATCCTGAAACATCGTCTGCTTGCTCTGGTCGGTTACAAGTTTGTTCAACTGGTTATGTAACTTTTCATTTGTCAGTTTTTTGTTCCGTCTGACTGCCTTCAGACCGGACGATGCATCGTCTGCGATCTCGGATTCTGACAGGATACAGCGGTGGATCTCCTGACTTAAATGTTCCAGCGGAACAAGCTCCATGAAGCGGGAGTAGAGGCTGTCATGTGCTTTTTCCTCGTTATCATCGCCGCTGCCATATTGTCTGGCGGATAATGCCATATCAAGGACACTTCCGATATCTAACAGTTCCTTGATGCCGAGTGCTCCCTGAACCTCCAGCCGCTTGATCGAAGCACCGATATCACGGAGTCCGGCAAATGATAGGTTGCCCTGTGTATTCAGCCGGATCAGAGCATCTCTTGTTTCCTGCTGTAAGGTCTGGATCAGTGTCAGATCCCTGCGGGGCTTCAGGCGTTCGCATTTTCGTTTTGCCATCGGGGATGCCGCGTAGGAGGTCAGCATTTCTACTATTTTATTATATTCTAAAAGTCTTAAAGTCCTTAAATTCATATCATTTTCTCCATCTTAAATGCACAAATACGCATACACAATCCATTATAAACAGTTTGCCTGTGACTGTCCAGTGTGGGTTGATGGCGGGAACCTATATGTTGTTTTCCTGACTTCATCTTACTACTTGATGGAGATTTTCTGTTATTTGCTATACCATCTTATTCAGGCCACATACAAACAGTAAGACTCGCAATATTTCTATTCGGTTCGCACATTTATGAACCAGCAGTTGCCCAAATTCTCAGACATTTATTTATAGGAAAATTCTTTTATTAATTTCTTCCGGCATATTGACGACTCTTTTTTTTTTACATAGAAACATATGAATCTATAGCAGGCAGAGTTTTTTTATGGTTAAACTTGTTTTCCTTTCTGATATCCGTTACAATCAAACTTGGAGAGACGGAGGCAATATACAAAGCTAAAATATGCATGTTATTCTGTTCTATCGGGAAAGGAGATGGGACATGGATAATGAAATTGTATATTCCTCCAAGGCTACTGATCAGAAAGCGCAGTATGATGCCAGTGCCAAGCGCTTGCTTGGACAGAAGATCATATTGGCGCATATACTGATCAGGGTAGTAGAAGAATTTAAAGGTATGGATGCAGATACGGTTGCATCATTGATTGAAGGTGAACCGTATATCAGCCAGATTCCGGTTGAACCGGGATTAACGAACAAAGAAACGGTGGATGCCAGAACCGGTGAACGGATTGTCGGACTGAATACAGAAAGTTCCGAGATCGATGAGGGAAAGGTGTGTTTTGATATCATTTTCTATGTACGGATGCGGGATGGACTGGCAAAAATGATCATTAATCTGGAAGCACAGAAGAATGAACCGACAAAGTATTATATCTTAAATAGGGCAATTTTCTACACCGCGAGGTTAGTATCATCACAGAAAGAGCGGGAATTTACCGGTTCCGATTATAACGAGATCAAACAGGTGTATTCTATCTGGATCTGTATGAATATGAAAGAGAACAGTCTGAGTCATATCCATATGGTAAAAGATGATCTGCTTGGTGATCAGGACTGGAAGGGCAATCTGGATATTTCAAATATCGTGATGATTGGTCTGGCAAAGGAGATTCCACCAAAGGAAGAAAGATATGAACTGCATCGATTGTTAGGAGCACTATTGTCGCAGACAATGACAGCAGAACAAAAACTGAAGCTTATGAAACAGGAGTATGACATACCGGTAGACAGACGCGGTATAAGAGATGAGGTGAAAATCATGTGTAATCTGAGTGAAGGCGTAGAGGAAATGGGATATGCAAAGGGCGAAGCCGCTGGAATGATCGCTGGCAAAGCTGCTGGAAGGGCAGAAGGTGAAAAAATAGGCGAAGCACGAGGAAAATCTGAGGTTATCCTGAAAATGCATAAGAAAGGCTATTCCTTAGAGCAGATCATGGATGTAACCGAAATGAGTGAAGCTGAAATCAAGGCAATTATAGGATAAGAACATAAGCAGAACAGATAACATGTATATTTTAGTGGAAGTCCGGATATGGCAGAAATGCTGTATCCGGACTTTTTTAGTTGAAATATAAATTAATAAGAAAAAATGAGAAAAGACAGGCTAAGAGCTCCGGCAAAATTTCCATGCATAGACTTGCAAAGCAGGACATATAAATAATGGTATAGAGATTGACAAGGATAAAGATAGAGCCGAAAAATGACATTGTGAAGGGAGCGGTGAGATGAGAGGACAAAGATGGCTGCGTATTCTGGCAGGGGTGTTGACTGTGGTAGTTGGGCTGAGTTTGTTTGCTGGATGCAGTTTTTATAAGGTGAAAGAAGATGGTGAAGCGCTGACTTACGATATCTGTGACGACACCATGCTGCCGGAGGAGTTGTTGAGCGTCATTAACAGCAAAAAAGAAGAACCGTTTAATTTGACATATTCAAACAACACTTACACATATATTGTGATCTGCAGCGGCAGGCAGAATCGGGATGATGTTGGCGTGGTTGTAGATAAGATGTATATGGATGAAAATGCTATTTACATCGAATCGGTTCTTAGGCAGACGGCGACACCATCAGATGCAGTAAGTAAGGATACGGTATCGTATCCATATATAGTTCTTCGGATCGCACGGACAACGACACCGGTTGTATTTAAAAATTAGAAAATAGTATGGGGGTATCATATGGAACTTGTAAAAAATAAACTCAGTACAACGATTTTAAAGACTTCTAAGTATTCGCAGTTTACGATCAATGATGATTTTAATGTACCGGATGCAAAAGATGATATGGAACGGATCATTGCAAGTACAGGAAATGTCCTTTTAGATGATGTAGAGACATTGGAGAATAAGGTGCGGATATCAGGAACAGTTGTATTTAAAGTCCTGTATCAGACAGTTGGTGAAGATGTTCGGTTTGAAACCTATGAGGGTGATGTTCCATTTGAGGAATCCATTAATATGGATGGCATACTTGCCGGTGATAAGGTCGATGTCAGCTGCGTGCTGGAAGATCTGTACATAACCATGATCAATTCAAGAAAATTTGAAGTTCGCGGGTTGGTTGGCATGAAACTGTGGGCTATGGATTCCGTAGAACTGTCCGGGGCAACCGGACTGTTAAATGGATCAGGAATCGAATGCAGGAATGAGCAGATTCCATTTACAAATAATGTGGCATCTGTAAAAGATATATTGAAGGTAAAAGAAGATTTCGAGATCGCTGCCAATAAACCAAACATCGGTCGGGTGCTTTGGAGCCGGGTGTCCTTCTATGGCATCGAGACAAAGGTTGTAGATGGGGGAATAAATATTAAAGGACAGATGGACCTGTTTGTAATCTATCTGGCGGAGGAGCCCGGCGTACCGATGCAGTATCTGAATGAGAGCCGGGAATTTGCAGGAATGATCCCTTGCGAAGAAGCAAATGAAGGCATGATCCTGGATGACCGCATCGCAATGGGAAAAGGAGAAGTCGGTGTGCGTGCCGACAATGACGGAGAGGACCGCGTGCTTCAGGTTGAATATAATCTCCATACAGATATGAAGATTTATGAAGATATGGAGCTTTCTATCATCGGGGATATGTTCTCTCCGTCGGCAAATGTAGAAACGATCTGTGAACAGTTTCCATTTGAGAATCTTCAGATAAAAAATAATGCCAAGACAAAGGTCGTACATAAAGAGCGGATCAAGAGCAGCTTCCCGAAGATACTGCAGATCGTATACGCAACCGGAACGGTTGAGATCGATGAGGTAAAAGCAGGAGAGGACAGCATTGATATATCAGGTGCGGTAAAAGCTGAAATACTCTATGTATCAGCGGAGGATAGCAAGCCGTTACAGCAGATTGAAACGGCGATACCATTCAATTATCAAGTGGAATCCGTACCATTTGTCAATCAGGATTCAATCCGTATCAATCCATCAGTTGACCAGATTACAGCCCAGATGTTGAATTCTGATGAGGTGGAGATCAAGGCGGTGATCAATATGAATGTTACGGTATTTGCACCGGGTTCTGTGGACGTCATTACCGATATGAATATCCTACCGATCGATTGGAATAAGAAGGCAGCTATGCCGGGTATGGTTGGATATGTTGTAAAAGAAGGCGACAGTATCTGGTCCATTGCCAAAGAATATTTCTCCAGCCTGGATTCCATCCGAACCATCAACCATCTGGAAAGCGACGAGGTAACACCGGGTGAAAAACTATTGATCGTAAAATGTTAGCAATATAAAAATTCCCCGCTTGTCTCCGGCACGATGGTGGATAGTGTTTTCAACATCAGTGGAACTTTCGTTATGAGGTTTGCACTAGCTGTCAGCATCAAGCCCATGTTTGAGCCTGATAAGGCGAGTTTGGGCGACTGCTGACAAATAAGCGTGCGAACCGAATAGAAAGTGCAATGAGTTGAAACACTATCCACCATCGTGCCGGAGACAGGCGGGGGTTTATTTTTCAATCCAAAATCTTCGTGCAAATCCTATTGAAAAATGTTATCATCTGTATATGAGGTATTGATAAAAATTCCCAACAATGGGGCAAAGCACGGAGGGTAATACATGCTGGAACAATCTTACTACGATGAGGCTGATAAGATTATTGCTGCATATGGGACAGAGCCAAGATTTCTGATCCCGATCATTCAGGATATTCAGAGCGAATATAAGTATCTTCCGCCGGAATTATTACGATATGTGGCGGGCAAACTGAATATTACAGAGGCAAAAGCTTACAGCGTAGCAACATTCTATGAGAACTTTTCATTTGATGCAAAAGGAAAGTTCATTCTTAAGGTGTGCGATGGAACCGCATGCCATGTCAGAAAATCCATGGATATCTTAAATCAATTGTATAAAGAACTTGGATTGTCAAAAGAGAAACACACAACAGATGATATGATGTTCACATTAGAGACAGTATCATGTCTTGGCGCATGCGGACTCGCACCGGTCATGACGGTAAACGATGTTGTTCATCCGGCTATGACACCGGAGAAGGTAACTGCATTGATAGCAGAATTGAAGGAGGGTGCGGATGAATAGAATAACAAATGTATCGGAGCTTGACGCAGCAGTAAAACAGGCAGAAGAGATGTTGCATGCAGATTCGCACAGGATCCTTGTCTGTGCAGGAACCGGATGTCTGGCGGGTGGCTCTCAGAAAATATACGACCGGTTCTGCGAGATGGCGAAGCAGTCAGAGGGCGTGAAGGTAGAATTTGTTCCGGAGGCGGAGGATACAGTTATAAAAGAACCCTGTCATGTCGGCGTGAAGAAAAGCGGCTGTCATGGTTTCTGCGAGATGGGGCCGCTTGTGCGAATCGAGCCATATAATTATATCTACATAAAAGTAAAGGAAGAAGACTGCGAGGAGATCTTCAACGAGACGATCCTGCACGGAAGACCGGTAGAGCGTCTGATGTATCACAAGGATGGTATTGTCTACAGACAGCAGGAAGAAATTCCATTTTATAAGAAACAGACCAGACTGGTACTGAAAAACTGCGGACATATCGATGCAGAAAATATCAATGAATATCTTGCGGTCGGTGGATATCAGGCACTTCGTAAGGTGTTATTTACCATGGAGCCTTCGGAGGTTATTCAGGTCATCAGTGACTCCAATCTGCGTGGACGTGGAGGCGGTGGTTTCCCGACCGGATACAAATGGCAGCAGGTTGCCAGACAGGCGGAGAAGATCCGATATGTTGTCTGCAATGGTGATGAGGGAGATCCGGGTGCGTTCATGGATCGAAGCGTGATGGAAGGCGATCCGCATAAGATGTTAGAGGGTATGATCATTGCTGCATATGCGGTTGGTGCGCAGGAGGGATATGTCTATGTAAGAGCAGAATATCCGCTGGCAGTCAGCCGTTTGAAGACAGCGATAGCACAGGCAGAGGAAGCGGGCTTCCTTGGTGAGGATATCTTAGGTTCCGATTTTTCTTTCCATATACATATCAATCGTGGCGCGGGGGCATTTGTCTGCGGAGAGGGAAGTGCGCTTACGGCATCGATCGAGGGACAGCGCGGAATGCCGAGAACCAAGCCGCCAAGAACCGTAGAGCAGGGCTTATTTGCCAAGCCGACGGTTCTGAATAATGTAGAAACCTATGCAAATGTGTCCATGATCATTTTAAATGGTGCAGACTGGTACAAGTCGATCGGACCGGAGAAAAGTCCGGGAACCAAGGCATTTGCATTGACCGGAAGTGTAAAGAATACGGGACTGATCGAGGTACCGATGGGAACAAAGCTGCGTGAGATCGTGTATGATATCGGCGGTGGTTTAAAGGATGACATCCCATTAAAGGCAGTTCAGATCGGTGGACCATCCGGTGGCTGTCTGGTGACGGATGATCTGGAGGTCAGTCTGGATTTTGATTCATTAAAGAGCAAAGGCGCGATGATCGGTTCAGGTGGTCTGGTTGTTATGGATGAGAATACCTGTCTGGTTGAGGTAGCCCGTTTCTTTATGAACTTTACACAGAACGAGAGCTGCGGCAAATGCGTTCCATGCCGTGAAGGAACCAAGCGGATGCTTGAGATCCTAGAGCGGATCGTTGCCGGAAATGGTACGTTAGAGGATCTGGATCTGTTAGAGGAACTGGGCCAGGCGATCACCGACACGGCCCTTTGTGGACTTGGTAAGAGCGCAGCCCTGCCGGTACTCAGTACGCTGAAGAATTTCCGTCAGGAATACATCGAGCATGTGGTTGACAAACGATGCAGAACCGGAAACTGTAAAGCACTGGTTCGCTATAAGATCGATCCGGAAGCATGTAAGGGCTGTTCCAAATGTGCGAGAAACTGTCCGGTCGGTGCGATCACAGGTGAGATCCGGAAACCATTTGTCATTGATACAGCCAAATGCATCAAGTGTGGTGCATGTATCGATAATTGTGCGTTCCATGCAGTATATACAGAGAATTAAGGAGGGAGACGAACATGGATTATATTACGATCAATTCAATCAAAGTGCCGATCGAGGGCGAGAAGAATGTTCTGTCTCTGATCCGAAAGGCGGGGATCGATATCCCGACATTCTGTTATCATTCAGAATTATCCATCTATGGCGCATGTCGTATGTGCGTGGTAGAAGATGACAGAGGAAAAATATTTGCGGCATGCTCCGAGACACCGAGAGCGGGCATGGTGATCTATACGAATACAAAGAAAGTGCAGCAGTACAGAAAGCTTATTATCGAGCTGTTGTTATCCTCTCATTGCAGAGACTGTACGACCTGCCAGAAGAATGGCATGTGTGCGCTCCAGTCACTTGCCTATAAGGTTGGAGTGCATGCGGTTCGTTTCCTGAATAATAAAAAAGAAGAAAAGATCGATATGAGTTCGCCGTCTATCGTCCGGGATCCAAATAAATGTATCCTGTGCGGTGACTGTGTGCGTACCTGCGATGAGATTCAGGGGCTTGGTGTTATCGATTTTGCATTCCGTGGTTCGAAAATGAAGGTGCAGCCGGCATTTGACAAGCCGCTTGCAGAGACAGACTGTGTAGGATGCGGACAATGTGCAGTTGTCTGCCCGACCGCAGCAATCTCGATCCGTACCAATGTAACCGATATCTGGGATGCAATCGAAGATCCGTCCATCCGGGTGGTCGCACAGATCGCACCGGCAGTCCGCGTGGCAGTTGGAGATAACTTCGGTATACCAAAGGGCGAGAACTGTTTTGGCAAGCTGGTATCAGCACTTCGTATCATGGGCTTTGACATGGTATTTGACACAAGCTTTGGCGCCGATCTTACGGTTATGGAGGAATCCAAAGAATTTGCGGCGCGTCTTGCGTCGGATGAGAAGCTGCCATTATTTACATCCTGTTGTCCGGGCTGGGTCAAATATTGTGAAGAAAAATATCCGGAATTTGCAGATAATCTGTCAACCTGCCGTTCTCCACAGGGAATGTTCTCGGCAGTGATCAAGGATTATTTTGCAGAGAAAGATAAAGAAGATGGTAAGAGAACGATGGTTGTATCGATCATGCCCTGTACAGCAAAGAAGGGAGAGATCCTCCGACCGGATAATTTCACGGATGGCAGACAGGATACCGATTATGTCATCACAACGACAGAGGTTGTGCGGATGATCAAGCAGATGGGACTGCAGTTTACCGAACTGGAAAATGAATCCGCAGATGCACCATTTTCCGTGGCTTCCGGTGCAGGCAAGATCTTCGGAACGACAGGTGGTGTAACGGAAGCGGTGCTCCGTCGTCTTGCGGAGGACAAATCCTATAACACGATCCGTGAGATCAGTTATACAGGTGTCCGGGGATTTGAAGGAACGAAGGAAGCAACGATCGACTTAGATGGCAGAGAAGTGAAGATCGCAGTTGTACATGGCCTTGCAAATGCAGGACGGTTGCTTGACCGTATCCGATCCGGCGAAGCAAGCTATGATTTCGTTGAAGTTATGGCGTGCAGACGTGGATGTATCATGGGTGGCGGTCAGCCATCCGGCGCAGGCCCAAGAACCAGACGGAGCCGTATGGAAGGTATGTACAATGCAGACGCAAGCTCCAATGTCCGTTTCTCCGAGGAAAACCCGGCAGTCCGTCAGTTGTATGATCATTTCCTTGCCGGAAAAGAACATCGGCTGCTACATCGGAATCTGTAGAGTTATATTAATTAATACAAAAACGCAAATAAGCAGGAACTTTAAAAGTTTCCTGCTTATTTGCGTATAGTAATTATTGAAGAATTATTCGGTTACTTCTTTTGCTCCTGTATTTGCATTTGCTTCCGGCATAAGTTTTTTGAATAATGGAACAATCTGTGCAGCAATGATAGCTTTTACAAGATCAAGTGGAATAAATGCAACAAAGCCTGAAAGGAAAGCAACTTTCCAGGTTAAGTTTCCGTTGAATTTCCACCATAACATACCGATGATGTCGATAAGTGCTGCTGTTAAAATAGCAACGATCGTATAACGGATACGATTGTATTTCTTACCCTTTGCCAGACCTGCAAAGATAGTAACGATAATAAATGAGAATGTATATCCACCAAATACTCCTGTCAGATAACCGATACCGGAGCCGCCGCCGATAAATACCGGAACACCGACTGCACCGAGGATCATCCATAAGGCAACGATGATCGTTGAGTCGCGGACTTCAAATACCAGTGCAATGAGCATGATCATAAAGTTCAATAATGTAATGTGAGCTGCATTTGGGAGTGGAGTTGGGATGCTTAAATATGCAGATACGCATAAGATTGCTGCAAATACAGCCATCATTGTAATCTCCACGGTTGTGAATTTGTTTTTCATCTGTGTGTTCTCCTTGTTGATAAATAATATACATACAATGGGTGCCATTCCTCGATTGGATGAGGTTAAGGGGGATTGACAAAAATATGAAGCGGATAGCAGGGCTAAGCTATCCGCTTCCAGATAACAAATTGAATGTCAACTATTAAATGGCACCCACTGGATAACATTATAGATGGTATATTCTTAATTGTCAACCATAAAACAAACATTAAGGTTGACAATTGAAACGGGAGACTTAAGGGTTGAAAAAAAGCAGATATAAATATACTATATAAGAATATGATAAAGAAAAACAGGTAGGAGGCAGCGGCTATGCTTAGAGTTGGTGTTACGGAACTGGATATTGGATTTGAGAATAGGGAAGAAGCAAAGAAACGCTGTCTTGAAGTTATGGAAGAAGCCTGTGCAAATGGAGTAGAGCTTCTGGTATTTCCGGAGATGACACTGACAGGATTTACGATGCGCCCATGGTTACATGGGGAAAGCGGGGATGCGGATAATATCCCTGACAGTGTTTCATTTTTTATGGAGAACAGCAAAAAATATAAGATGCCTATGGCATTTGGATATATTCGTGCAGTTATGGCCGATGGCAGCCTGGTGTGTGATGAAATGAAAGAAAATGCTTACGAGAACCGGCTGGTGCTTGTGGATGGAGAAAATATATTGCTTGATTATGCTAAGGTTCATCCATTTTCATATAGCGGTGAGGATAAGGCATATCGGGCAGGAGAAAAGCTTGTACAGGCACAGGTAAAGGATATCCGGATAGGCGGATATATCTGCTATGATCTTCGTTTCCCGGAGATTTTCTCTGCAATGAGAGACCGGTATGAGGCTGTCATGGTAATCGCAAACTGGCCGGAAACAAGGGCGGAACAATGGGAAACACTTTTAAAAGCAAGGGCGATCGAGAATCAGGCATATGTGATCGCTGTCAACCGGGTCGGAGATGGAGACGGGCTTCACTATATTCCGGGCTCTCATGTATATGACTGGCTTGGACGGGATATATCGGTTCGGGTTAGTGAAAAGCTGCGTGTTGCAGATATTGATTCCGGGGGAGTCAGACTGGCAAGAACAGAATTTCCACAGGCAAATGACAGAAAGAATACATTTTATAAGATGCTTTATTGATGAAATGTGCTTACAGTCAGTCGAATCGGTATGAAAAATACATGATATGCTTCATTTTTATTCGACAGGCTGTAAGCATATTTTATTTTTGAATAAATATAAATTAAAAATAATAAGATGATATCATATAATAAATATGGATAATATATTGTCTATTACAACAAAAATGTAGAATAAAAAGATAAGATATTATCTATATAAATAATTTACGGGGTAAAGAGACATGGAACCTTTTGTATGGGGGACACCGGATGAATTAGCAGAGGCGTGTCGCAGAATCATGAATACAGAATATTCGGATAAATTAGATGAATTATATGGGCTTGGAGGAACCCAAACCACATAAAGCTTGTAAAATCTCACATAATGGAGTAAAATGGAAAAAGCAATTAAGGAGGAAACTTTTATGGGTAAGGACGATTGCATTTTTTGCAAGATTGCAAATGGTGAGATACCATCAGCAACAGTTTATGAAGACAGCATATGTAGAGTAATACTTGATGTAAATCCTGCAAATAAAGGTCATGCTTTAATTATACCAAAAGAACATTATGATGATATATATAGCATGGACGCGGATACTGCTTCAAAGATCTTTACGATTGCGACAGAGGTTGCCAAGGCTCAGAAAGCGGAATTAAATCCTGACGGACTGAACATTATTCAGAACAATGGCGCTGCTGCAGGACAGACAGTATTCCATTTTCACATGCATCTTGTACCGCGATTCATTAAGGATACGGTTACAGTTACATGGGTTCCGGGTCAGTCAGACAATGAGGAACTGGATCAGTTGTCAAAGGCACTTCGTAAGAGAATTTAAGGAAAACATGGATAAAAGGGCAGAGACAGGGATAACTTCAAATCAGTTAAAGCTTCTGGCATGTATTTTTATGTTGTGCGATCATGTAGGATTTGTTCTAATGAATAATAACTGGATAATGCGGGCTGTAGGACGGCTCGCATTTCCTATATTTGTATTCCTGCTGGTAGAAGGATACAGATATACGTCGGATATCAGAAAATATTTTATCCGGCTTTTTTTGTTTGCCTTGATTTCGGAAGTCCCTTTTGATCTGATAACAACCGGTCGTCTGTTTGATATGCAAAAGCAGAATATCTTCTTTACGCTTGCAGCAGGGCTGATCGTGCTTTATCTCGGAAAGGTAGCAAAATGGAATCAGATGGGAGCAGTCATCGGAATTGTTGTCATTATGGTAGTTGCAGAAGCACTGCATTTTGATTATGGAATTGCCGGCATCCTTCTGATCGTATTAATGTATTATTCGACCCAAGATGGCACAGCGGAACATGCATTCAGAAATGCCGGCCTTGTGACGGGACATTATCCATTTAGCAGGAAACTGCGTCAGAATATGGGATTTGCGATCGTATCGGCGGTGTTGTATTTCCTGTTTTACGGAATAAGACAGCTCTATGCTGTTTTGGCGATCCTACCGATCAGTCTGTATAACGGAGAGTATGGTCGAAAGAATAAAGTTCTAAAATATGCATTCTATGTGTTCTATCCGGCACATTTGCTCATTTTATATCTGCTTGGCAGGGTGATTTTATAGTATAACCTTTTTAAGATGAAATATTATTTTATTCTGAAAATGCTAAAAATTAAAAAACAGTGCTGTGATCTATGTAAAATTATTGATTTTTTGTCGCAAAATATAAATTTCCTATTGACTTATGAAGATTTATCAGTTACAGTATAGCTGTTTCTGAACTGCATTGCAGTTCGAATACAAGTAAATATTTATAAATGCTCTTATTCAGAATGGTGGAGTCATAAGGGACTGTGAAGCCATGGCAACCCCGGAACAGGTGAAAGAAATACCTGTATGGAAGGTGCCTTCCTGAGCGAGTCTGTAATATGCAGACGTCGAACAATGAGAGGTTTGATTTTATCAATCCGCTCAGAGCGGATTTTTCTTTTGCCTAAAATCAGGTAGAGACGTCCTGTCTGAAAAAAAGAAAAATCAGAAAGCCATGTGAACGAATACGCATGGCTATAGCTATAGACAGTATTTATACAAGGAGGAAATGATGGAAAAATTATTATTCACATCAGAATCAGTAACAGAAGGTCATCCGGATAAAATCTGTGACCAGATTTCAGATGCGGTATTGGATGCGTTGATGGAACAGGATCCAATGAGCCGTGTGGCTTGCGAGACATCTATTACAACAGGTCTTGTACTTGTAATGGGTGAGATTACAACAAAAGCATATGTAGATATTCAGAAGATCGTTCGTGAGACGATCCGTGAGATTGGATACGACAGAGCAAAATATGGATTTGACTGCGATACCTGCGGTGTTATCACAGCAATTGACGAACAGTCAGCAGATATCGCAATGGGTGTTGATAAGGCGTTAGAAGCAAAAGAGCATCTGATGAGCGATGATGATATCGAAGCGATCGGTGCAGGAGATCAGGGTATGATGTTCGGATTTGCAACAAATGAGACCCCGGAATATATGCCATATCCGATTGCACTTGCACATAAGCTTGCAAGAAAGCTGACAGAAGTAAGAAAGAACGGAACACTTTCATATCTTAGACCGGATGGTAAGACTCAGGTAACAGTAGAGTACGATGAGAATGGAAAAGCAAAGAGGCTCGATGCAGTAGTTCTTTCAACTCAGCATGGCGAGGAAGTATCACAGGAACAGATTCACGAAGATATCAAGAAGTATGTATTTGATCCGGTTCTTCCTGCTGATATGGTAGATGAAGATACTAAGTTCTTTATTAATCCGACCGGAAGATTCGTTATCGGCGGACCGAATGGTGACAGTGGACTTACAGGACGTAAGATCATCGTAGATACTTATGGCGGATATGCCCGTCACGGCGGCGGGGCTTTCTCAGGAAAGGATTGCACAAAGGTTGACCGTTCAGCAGCATATGCAGCAAGATATGTAGCAAAGAACATTGTAGCAGCAGGACTTGCAGATAAATGTGAGATCCAGTTGTCTTATGCGATCGGTGTTGCCAGACCTACATCTATCATGGTAGATACATTTGGAACAGGAAAGGTATCCGATGAGAAGCTGGTTGAGATCATTCGTGAGCATTTCGATCTTCGCCCGGCCGGTATCATCAAGATGCTTGACCTCAGAAGACCAATCTACAAGCAGACAGCAGCATACGGACACTTTGGAAGAACTGACCTCGACCTTCCGTGGGAGAAGCTTGACAAAGTTGATATGTTAAAGGCATATTTATAAAAGGTATAGATAAAAAGCCTGTCGGAAGTTTGCAGCTCTTGAATAAGGTTTATAATCACGTTTGCTTGTTTAATATTGGCGCTATTGTAAAAATAAAAATAAGACCTGACAGAGTTTGTTATTTCTGATTAAGGTTTCATAATCCATAGTGTAGCCGACTGAGTTTCATTCAATTTTGTGCCATGTCGTCGCCGCAAAAGTTTTTATCGCGGCAGAGACATGTGCATATAAAATTGAGTGAAACAAAGGTAGGCAAACGTGATTAGAAACCTTAATAAAGAATAACAAACAATTCTGGTCAGGTCTTATTTTGCTATTATTAAAATCTTATTTTTCCTTTTTATCCTCCGGTGCGTTCTGCTTGATCGGCTTGAACTGTAAGGAACCGGCATTCTTCTTAGGATCTTCATGGTTGATGATCGCTTCGGCCATGTTGAATACCTCTGACAGGTCTGCGGTATTCATAGATGAATACTGAGCAGCTTTCTTCACGATCTCTTCTGCCGGTGTTAATTCCTGTTCCTTCTTTGCACCAGCACTTAATCTGGTAGATGTAATGTTTTCTGCCTTGGTAGCAGGTTCTGCTTTTAATTCCGTCATTCCATCGTGAGTAGCAGCGGCTGTTTCTTTTACAGAAGCATTTGCATCCGGTTTAGGCTGTTCTGCCTCAGTGGTATCTGTAGCAACCGCTTCCTCTGTTGTAGCCTGTAAATCGGTCGTATCTGCTTCAGCAGGTTCTGTTTTGACCTTAATCTCAGGGATCGAAGATGCCTCAATAGAATCCTTGTCAGAAGACTCGTTTAAGACAAGCTGTTCGGAATCTTCGGAGCTGTCTGAATCCGCAGTATCGTCTATAGTGTCTGCTTTAGCAGAGTCATCCATAATTTCTGAGTTGTCTGCAACGTCGGTAACACTACTGGTTTCTGATGTCTCAGAATCAACATTTGCATCATCGGCATCATCTGTGGTATCTGCCTCAATATTATCGTCGGTATCATCTGTGGCATCTGCCTCAACACTATCGCCGGCATCATCTGTGGCATCTGACTCAACACTATCACCGGCGTTATCAATAGCATTTGCATGAATATCTTCGTTGGCATTAGATCCGACATTATCGCCGGCGTCGTCTATAGCGTCAGTATCAATATCTTCATCGGTCATTTTATCAGGATCGTTCGGATCATCCGGCTCATCGTCTTCAGGCAGACCCTTTCGGATCACACGTACAAGCATGCATGCAAGGATGATGATAAGGAAGAACATAACTACAACGACAATGATGCAGATTGTCAGAACCTTATCCTTATGCTGGTCGAAGAATGAACCGTCTGATGCAGCTTCTTCCTGCTTTTCCGTTACAGGATCTGCATTATATCGGACAAATGTTTTCTCAACTGTATCGTATCTGTACCAGCTTGGGTCAGAATCCGGACTCATAGCATATACCAAGATAACTTCATCATTTTCTGTTACATGGTAAGCAGTAACGGTGTTTCCACCAAAATCATAAGAGAATGGGCTGTAACCTTCCGGCTTGCTTACGTTGTCAGATGGTTCCAGAATAATAAAATTCTTATATGCAGACTGTACATTGATCAACGGAACTGCTGTTTTTGCATTCAGATCAATGATGTACCATGCCCCATTTTTTCCATCTTTATCCGTCAGATATGCACATTTGATCTGACCATTAGGAGAAGTATATAAGATTACATCGGTGCCATCAAATTTTTCTTTTGACTGGGCAAACCCTTCAGGGACACTGATCTTGCTATAATCCTGAGAGAAATAATAATCGGTTCCGTTTACATTGATAACAGCCCGTGTATCAACGATTTCCTCAACATTTACCGTAAGATCATAAATGTGGGTGTCGCCTGTCTCGGCGGTAACTTTTATCGTAACATGTGCCTGCTTGCCCGGTTCGAAGTTCTCGTTTCCGTCAATAGATACAGATGATTTGGAATCTTCCGGTAAAGCATTGATGGCGAGACTTGTTGTTTCACCCGGAACAGTTGTCTCATATGAATATACATCCTTTGAAAATTCCGGCTTTAATTCGCCCGGTGTGATTTGAAGGGATGAAAGGAAACAATTATCGGACATTTCTTCGGTTGTCTCCTCGGAAGTTTCTTCGGTGCTTTCTGTAGATTCCCCGCTTTCGGTACTTCCGGCTTCGGTGGAACCCTGTTCTTGTGTAGTTGCAGCCTGAGTGGTGGAATCTCCACCGTTGTTGCCGCTACCTGCTGCTGTTACAGTGATCGTAGCACCGGCATTTGAGACAGAGCAGCTTTCCTCACCCCAAGTATATACGTCTGAGCTTCCTGTACCTACATAGGAAGAGCCGCTTGCGATAGCAGAAAATGTAAAGCTGTTAGAAGCAGATTTGATATTTCCGTCACCGTATCCGGCACAGGAAATTGTACCGCCTCCGCCATATCCGTCACCGGAAGTGTATTCCAGAACGGAAGAATCATAGGACAAGCAATAGCTGTATGCACCCAGTGCTTCGGAGCAGCTTACTGATACGGTTACTGTTACCGAACCTCCCTTTGATACACTTGAAGATGAAAGGGAAATGGAGAACTGGGTAGAAGCGGCCTGCGCTTTTATCGCGTTTCCATACACAAAACAGCTGAGAGCCATGATCAGAACCAGAATCATCGCTGTACATTTTTTTAGCTTATTCATAGTAATATCTCCTATCATAACCTTGTAAAAGGCTTATTTTTGTGAAATCTTGGCAGCACCCATCAGGAATTTCTGAACCTTTAACAGATCCAGTGCAGAGAGACCGCCGCTTCGTTTGATATTGGCTGCCTGCAGGAATGCACCCTTTAATGAGGAGGCGCCGATGATATGTTTCTGAATCTTTAACAGATCCAGTGCATTGATCACACCATCACCTGTTACATCACCAAAGATAATAACATTATAAGTGCTTGTATTACCGGATACTGTGATCTTTACAATGTCACCTGTTCCGATCTTACCGGATGTCTTTTTCTTACCGGAAGCATTTGTAATGCTTATCGTTCCGTTTGTGCATCCTAGAGTTGACAGGAAAGAGGAGACAGTAGTTGATGGAGCTACTCCGCTGATTGTTTCGTCGGAGATGATGTAGTCTCCGTCAAATTCAGGATCAGATCCTCCGTTTCCGGTTGACTTACCGCGGACTATAGTTATGGTATAAGTTCGTTTTGCACCACTTTGTGCTGTAACTGTAACTTTAGCTGTATTTGTTCCCTTTGACAGGGAGATCTTTCCGGTTCCGGATACAGAAGCATGGCTGTTTACCGGGGTGGCGGAGATCTTAACCGAGGTTGTGTTCTCAGATACGATCAGGGAATATTTCTTTGTTGAGTTGATGGCAAAAGTCGGTGTCAGTGAATAATTATCGATCGTAAGAGACTTCAGATAATTATTCGGATTGCCGCTGTCTGCCGGTTTCCCTGTGTTTGTGTCCGGCATATCGGTATAGACCGGAATGCTGAAAGTGATCGCATCATTTAAGGTACCGGAGCCTGCGTAGGCATTAAATACTTTCGATGCTTCTGATGATACAGCCTGTACATTTGACATATATTGATGAGAGAACAGGTTGGATGTATTTGTAACGTTAAATTTTTGTGTATACAAAGTATTCTGTTTTTTCAAAATGTAGTTGTTGCCGATATACTGTGCGCCACCATAAATGGACTTGTAGACATTGTTCCATGGTCTTCCGTAGGAACCGCTGGTCGCTGCCCAGCGCAGAGCATTTGTTACAGCATTACCGCTGGCACTGTCATAGCCACCGATATTATAGAAGTTATAGATGCCCGGATATGTAGCGTGTTTTCCGTTAGTAACCGAGCTCAGGGATGAACCTACCTCTTGTTTGATACGGGACGCAATATGATATGGGCTGACACCGACTGCCTGCCCGGCTTTGATGATTAACTCGGAATATGTATAACTGTATCCGGATGGTTTGGACTTGTACATAAATGTACCGGAAAGAATCGATTCTACGCCGGATTTGGTCTGGGTATCTTCATATGAAAGATTTTCAAATGCAAATACAAAGCGCTCGTATAAGTAAGTTCGTGGATCCAGATAATAAGTGACAAAATCATTTGAAGCAGCAAACCAGTTCGAGCCATCGTAAGAGGACCATTTGTCCGTCTTGATGTTATATCCGACTGTGGTAGAACGCCAGTTATAATGAGGGGCTCCGCTGGTTCCCTGAACCAGATTTTTAATCTGGCCTGCTTTGTTGATTTCATTGTCGATAACCATGTTCCAGTCTAATCCGGTCTGTATAGCTTTGAATGTCCAGTTTGGATGGAGGGCATGCAGATCACGAAGCTGTGGTTTATAGCTTTCCGGGAAGCCCTGTTTGGTCAGATATGCTTCAAAGTCGGAATCGGAACCGCCGGCACTTGCTGTTGTAGCTTCGGTATCCGATGAATCTTCTTTTTTCCCGAGGGTGATAAATGATGAAGATACATATCCGGTATAAGTTGTTCCGTTATATACCAGAGTAACCTTATACCAGGAACCGTTAGAGGTGTCAACGACGTTTAATGCCTGCCCCCCATTTAACATAATGTTACTTCCGTTTTCCTGAACAGGATTTCCGCCGGGGGATTCTCTGAAGTAGACATTTGTACGTCCCTCGGAGATATATCCTTCCTTTCCGGCAGCATCGGCCATGCCGTTGTTTATAAATAAGCAGATCAGGAGACTGAAAATAAGTGCTGTAAGCAGAAACATACAGGTGTATCCCGATCCGGTATAAGACTTTTTATTTGTCATGTGTATTCTCCTTCAGGGTTCAAAACATAAAAAGAACGCGAAAACGCTCTTGAAAAACAGTTTACCATAATCTGAAAAAAACAAAACCCTTTTTTCTCAAAAAACTATGAAAAATCGTAAAAAAAATGGATTCTGCATATAAGCAAAATCCATTTTTGGGTATATCAGTAATCGGATTATCCGATCTTTAACTTGAACTTTTGAATGTCCTTTTCGGTATCTACTTTTTCAATCTTTGCGCCAAGACACTGAAGTTTTTCGTCGAATTTCTCATATCCACGCTGGATATACTTGATATCGGATACAACTGAAAAATCATCGGCTACCAATGCGGCAATCACAAGGGCAGCGCCGGCTCGGAGATCAGGAGCGGCAACATTCGCTCCGGTGAAGGATTCGACACCATCGATAATAGCGGTGTTGCCTTCCACACGGATATGAGCGCCCATTCTTGTAAGTTCCGCAACATATTTGAAACGATTTTCAAATATACTTTCGGTTACGATGCTTGTTCCGTTTGAAAGAGCCAGTGTAACAGCCATCTGTGGTTGCATATCAGTCGGAAATCCGGGATATGGAAGTGTCTTGATATTAGTAGACTTCAAACGTTTATCTGACATGACTCTTACAGAATCATCATATTCAATAACGTGAGCACCGATCTCGTTCAACTTGGAGGTGATAGCTTCCAGATGCTTTGGAATGACATTCTTGATCAGAACATTTCCTTTTGTTGCAGCAGCAGCTACCATAAATGTACCGGCTTCAATCTGATCCGGAATGATGGAATAAGTAGTACCATGAAGTTCTTTAACACCACGGATACGGATGACATCAGTTCCTGCACCTTTGATATTTGCGCCCATACTGTTTAAGAAGTTGGCAACATCGACAATATGTGGTTCTTTTGCTGCGTTTTCAATGGTGGTTTTACCTTCAGCGAGAACTGCAGCCATCATAATATTGATCGTTGCACCAACGGATGCAACATCCATATAAATATGGCTTCCAATCAGTTCTTCGGCATAAGTGGAGATAGTTCCATTTGTAATATCAACCTGTGCACCAAGTGCTTCAAATCCTTTTATATGAAGATTGATCGGTCTGGCTCCGATATCGCAGCCGCCGGGTAATGCTACCTGAGAGCGCTTATATTTTCCAAGCAGTGCTCCTAACAGATAATAAGAAGCACGGATTTTACGAATAAATTCGTCATCTACACATAGATCGCTGTTCGGATTAATGGAGGCTCCGCAGATAGAAACCGTGTGCTCATCTATGTAACGGACTTTTGCGCCGATACCTTCGATCGCCTGCAGGAGAACCCGTGTATCTCGGACATTTGGTACATTTTCTATTATAACTTCCTGGTCGGTCATAACAGCAGCAGCAAGAATACCGAGTGCCGCATTTTTTGCACCTGCAATTGTTACCTCTCCTTCAAGAGGCTGACCGCCTTTGATCACATATTGTTCCATACTAATTGCACCTCTAAATATTAATCAGCATATTTAAAAAGTCTGGTTATCGTGCCGGTGAGTTTTTTCGATGCTTTACCGCACAGATAACTTCTAGATTATAGCATATTTTTGCAAAAAGTAAATAGTAAGTAAAATTATTTATCTGCTTCGCAGTAAATACAACGATAAATCCTGTGTGCTCTGTCGGTAAGCTTGAATATGTGCTGAATACCCTGTTCCGTTGAGGTAATGCAACGTGGATTGGTACATTTCTTGATGCCTACCAGACGTTCCGGAAGTTCGATATTTTTCTTTTCTACCAGTTTTCCGTCGCGGATAATATTAACCGAGATATCCGGATCGATATAACCAAGGACATCAAGGTTGATGTCGATATCCTGATCTATTTTTAAGATATCCTTTTTACCCATTTTCTGGCTTTTGACATTTTTGATAATGGCTACGGAGCAGTCCAGCTTGTCGAGATGCAGGTCATTATAGATCTGGAGTGCCTTGCCTGCGGCAATGTGATCAAGTACGATACCGTTTTGAATACTGTCTATGTTCATCTGTTTGTACCTCCTATGCTAAACCAAGCAGTGTGGCAATTAATGCCATACGGACATATTTACCATTTAATACCTGACGGAAATAACATGCTCTTGGATCGTCATCTACTTCAACAGCAATCTCATTTACTCGTGGCAGCGGATGGAGGACACACATATCCGGACGGGCAAGTGCCATCTTGCTGTTATCCAGTATGTAAGTATCCTTTAATCGGATGTAATCTGCTTCGTTGAAGAAACGTTCTTTCTGTACTCTTGTCATATAGAGGATATCCAGTTCTCCGATCACATCCTCCATAGAAGAAACTTCCTTATAAGGTATATTATTCTTCTCGATCACTTCTGTGCGGATATAATCAGGAATTTTTAATTCATCCGGTGAAATAAGCACAAAACTGATATTTTCATAACGGGACATTGCTTTGATCAGAGAATGAACGGTACGTCCAAACATCAGATCTCCGCAGAAGCCGATCACAAGGTTGTCCAGTCTTCCTTTTTCACGTTTGATCGTTAAAAGATCAGCCAGTGTCTGTGTTGGGTGGTTATGTCCACCGTCACCTGCATTAATGATTGGTACATCGGATTTCATGGATGCAAGCATCGGAGCACCTTCCTTGAAATGGCGCATAGCTATGATATCTGCATAACAGCTTACAACCTTTACCGTATCACCAACGCTTTCACCCTTAGATGAGGATGATGAACTGGCAGAAGAAAAACCAAGTACATTACCGCCTAATTCCATCATGGCAGCTTCAAAACTTAAACGAGTTCTTGTACTTGGTTCAAAAAATAAAGTAGCGAGCTTCTTTCCTTTGCATAACTCACTGTATTTTTCTTTATGATCAATAATATCCTGAGCAAGATTCAAAATGTGATCAAGCTCTTCCATACTTAAATCCATTGGATCTATAAGATGCTTCATGGCAGCCTCCTTACAAATTTGCTATCCACGATTATAGCACCTGCCTGAATGGCATGCAACCGGTTTTATGAATTTAAGAGTGTGTACATTACGGCCTTTTCGGCATGACGGCGGTTTTCGGCCTCGTCAAGGATATGGTCGAGGTTCTTGTCTACGACATCCTGAGAGATCTCGAAGCCGACATGCATTGGCATATCGTGGAATACGATCGCTTTGCTGTCTTTTGTGAAGTCGCCGTTTAACTGGTAAGGCATCATTTTTGCAAGGGTTTCTTCCTTCTGCTTCTGGTAAGCAGGATTGTTAAAGAATTCCATATCTACCCATGTATCCGTGTAGAGGACATCCATCTTATTAGCATATTCTTTTGCTTCTTCCATAGACATAGAAGGATCGAGTTCGATGTAATGACCGCTTTTCTTTGCTTCTTCATAGAAATCAGGGCCGCAGGCTGTCTCATTTACAAGTGGGGTCAGTCCGTATAAAGTACCTTTCTTCATCTTGGAGAAGAATTCAACATGGGAGTTAAATACATTGTTCTTTGCGCCGATGTACATCAGATTGACATCCAGCGTTCCGAACTTCTCAAGAATAGTGAGGGCATCTGCAAGGATCTGGCAAGGATGGTAGGAATTGTCGCAGCCGTTGATAAACGGAACCGTAGCATTCTTGCCAAATAATTCAACGGTTTCATTCTTGATCAGACGTGCCATGATGATATCAACATTACGGCAGACATATTTGATCTCGGAAACAGGTTCACCAAGTACAAAGTTGGAATCCTTCCATAACTGGTTGTAGTAGGTACCACCTAGTTCAGTAATGCCGGTTGCAAATGAAAGGAAGGTTCTGGTTGATGTCTTTTCAAATAAAGTATAAAGTTTCTTACCTTTTAATGATTCGCTGTACTTCTCCGGATTCTTCTTCATATCCAGAGCAAGGTTCAGGATATCCATCAGCTCATCTGCTGTGAATTCCTTGAAGTTTAACATGTTTTTCATATCTGACACCTCTTTAAAATAAATAGTATGTATCCGTCACTGCTTCGCATATATGCATAAATTATACAGAAAAAATGATATAAATCTGTATATCATAAAATGAAAAAGCAGGGCATATTTATAATATTATTAATGAAATAATAACAGAAAAACAAATTGTACCACGATATGTATTTTTTTTCAATTTTTTTGTATGCAATTGTTGGAATTTATTGGAATTTTGTCGGGATGAAGCAGAATAAGATACAAACTACGAAAGATTACGCAATAACATTGCCGAATGTGCAATATTTTTGTATAACTTCGTTGACAGTTGTTTATAAATATTTTATACTTTTTTTATTATGAAAGAGATGCGAAAGGCGCGTCGGCAAGGAGGAAAGTATGAAACAAAGAAGTATTGGCATGTGTATCTTATTGTCAATTGTCACCTGTGGTATCTATGGGCTTTATTGGTTTGTATGTATTACAGATGATACAAATGAGATGTCAGGCGAGAATGATTTGGCAGGTGGTGGAATGGCACTGCTGCTTACGATTGTTACCTGTAATATTTACGGATGGTACTGGGCATATAAGATGGGTGAAAAGGTCGATATCATCAAGAACAGAAACGGTATGCCATCAAGCAACAGTGGTATCCTGTTTGTAGTTCTTCAGTTTCTTGGACTTGGAATCATCAACTATGCATTAGCGCAGGATGCGGTTAACAAGTACAGCGGAACAACAGGATATAATCAGCCGTATAATGGTGGATATCAGAATCAGCAGTATGGAGCTTATAACCAGAATCAGCAGCCATATAACGGCGGTTACAACCAGAATCAGCAGCCATATAACGGCGGTTACAACCAGAATCAGCAGTATGGTGGTTACAATCAGGGCGGCAATAATCCATACAACAATGGAAATGATAATAACAACCCATATAACGGGCAGTAAGAAACGTATATGAAAGAAAAGAAAAATCGTGTCCGAAAGATTATATATCGGGATGTCATTATCCTTTTAGCAGGAATCCTGTATGCGGCATTTGTCAGACTGACCGGTTTGGCGGTTCCCTGCATATTTCGAGTTCTGACCGGTTGGCAGTGCCCCGGTTGTGGGATAACCAGAGCGTGCCTGTTTTTATTAAAAGGAGAGATACGGACATCCTTTTCCTATAATCCGTTTTTGTACATTGCAGGACCATGTATCATATATCTGATAGTCAGGGGAGATTTGAACTATATAAAAAGAGATACATATCGGCTTGGTACAGTGGATACGGTTCTGATCTATATACTGATCGTAGCAGCGCTGATATTCGGCGTTGTGAGAAATCTATAAAAATAAAATGCCATATATCATCAGGCGAATTTGATGATATATGGCATTTTTTACTTGGCTTTTTCTTTATTTGCAAGGATAATGCCTACGCAGACAAGAACAAGTGCGACCAGACAGCGGATATTTAAGGCAGATGTTTCATGCAGAAGCAGAGCTGATAACAGTACGCCAAAGACCGGATTCGAGAAACCAAAGACGGCAATTCTTGATACCGGGTTGTGCGCTAACAGCAGACTCCATAATGTATAGGCGCAGGCCGAGATGAACGCCATATAGAGCAGAAGTAGGACAGCAGGAGCAGAGCCTCCCGCGATATGTCCGCCTCCGGCCAGACCGCAGAGGATCATCACGAAGCCGCCGACAAAGAATTGCCAGCCACTGAGCAGAACAGGATTCTCCTTATCGGAAAAATATTTGATGATAACTGAAGAGAAAGCATAAGCCACTGTTGATAACAGGATGAAGCCTTCTCCGGTGAGAGAGAAATGCGCGTCTACACCATTCCCCAGATTGATGATAACAACTCCGATAAATCCGATCAGACATCCAAGCATCTTTTTGGATGTAACCTTTTCCATTTTAAATAACAGACCCGATACAAGGATCGCCAGAAAGACGTTTGCCGCTTCAATGATCGCTGCCTTGCTTCCGGTCGTATTTGCCAGACCGACGTAAAAGAAGACATATTGCAGGATAGTCTGGAACAATGACAGGATAAAGATACGTTTGATCGTTGCCCCGCTATGTGGGATCAAAGGCTTTTTATATATGAAGCTGCAGATAAGGATAACCATAAGTCCGGCGAGCAGAAAACGGATGCCGGCGAACAGGATCTGGGATGCGGTATCATTTCCGCCGATCGCAAACATACGGTAGCCTATCTTGATGCAGGGAAACGCACTTCCCCATAAGGCACAGCAGATGAGCGCAAATGTGATAACAACAGGTGTTTTCGTTAAAAAAATTCTCATGACAGAATAACCTCAATAATAAAAGTATAATTTTAAACAGTAACAGATGACGGCAGATCCGCAGATGTGTCGTGCGGTATTACATGATCGCACTGTTCGGACATACTATAGCACAAAAGAAATCCGAAAAAAAAGACATAATTTTATTTAGAGATGAAGGTTGCAAAAACTGTATAAAAACAAATGGAATCTGTTGACAATTTGCACAAAAAAGGCATATAATTTTTGTTATCTGGCCACATAAGATTGCCAGAAAAAATAGCGCAGACATTTCATTCGTGTTTGTAGTTTTATCAAGGAGGGTTTTTGAAATGGCAAAAAAACCGTATTATATTACAACCGCCATTGCATATGCATCAGGTAAACCTCATATAGGCAACACCTACGAGATCGTGTTGGCTGACAGCATTGCAAGGTACAAGAGATTCGCAGGATATGATGTAAGATTCCAGACCGGAACCGATGAGCATGGTCAGAAGATCGAGAACAAGGCTTTTGAGAACATGCAGACTCCAAAGGAATTCGTTGACGAGATTTCAGGCGAGATTAAGGATATCTGGGATCTGATGAACACATCTTACGACAAATTTATCAGAACAACAGATGCAGATCATGAGAGACAGGTTCAGAAGATTTTTAGGAAGCTGTACGATCAGGGTGACATATATAAGGGAGAATATGTAGGAAAATACTGTACTCCATGTGAATCTTTCTTTACAGATTCACAGCTTGTAGACGGCAAATGCCCGGACTGCGGAAGACCGGTACAGGAAGCAAAAGAGGAAGCATATTTCTTCAAACTCAGCAAATATCAGGACAGACTGATGAAGCACATTGAGCAGAATCCTGATTTTATTCAGCCGGAGTCCAGAAAGAACGAGATGATCAACAACTTCATCAAGCCGGGACTTCAGGATCTGTGTGTATCCAGAACATCCTTCAAGTGGGGCATCCCGGTTGATTTCGATGACAAGCATGTAATCTATGTATGGATCGATGCATTATCAAACTATATCACAGGCCTTGGATATGATGTAGACGGTAATAATGATGAATTATATAAGAAATACTGGCCGGCTGACTTACACCTGATCGGAAAGGATATCTTAAGATTCCATACGATCTACTGGCCAATCATGCTGATGGCACTTGGAGTACCGCTTCCAAAGCAGATCTTCGGGCATCCATGGCTGATCCAGAATGACGGTAAGATGAGTAAGTCCAAGGGAAATGTAATGTATGCGGATGATATGGTTCGTCTGTTTGGTGTGGATGCAGTCCGTTTCTTCGTTCTGCATGAGATGCCATTTGAGAATGACGGAATCATTTCATGGGAGTTGGTTGTAGAAAGAATTAATTCCGAGCTTGCAAATACACTCGGAAATCTGGTAAATCGTACGATCTCCATGTCAAATAAATATTTTGGCGGCGTAGTTACGAATACCGGAGTAACAGAAGAAGTAGATGAAGACCTGAAGAACGTCGTATTAAACTGCCGTATCAAGGTCGCAGAATGCATGGATAAGTTAAAGGTTGCAGATGCGATCTCAGAGATTTTCACCTTATTCAAGAGATGCAACAAATATATCGATGAGACGATGCCTTGGGCACTTGCAAAAGATGAAACAAAGCAGGATCGTCTGAATACCGTATTATATAATCTGGTTGAGAGCATCGTGATCGGTGCGTCCCTTCTGGAGCCATATATGCCGGATACCTCTGTTAAGATCCTGAACCAGTTAAATGCTGCAAAGAGAAAGGTAACAGAGCTTGGAAGATTCGGACTTTACCCATCCGGAAACAAGGTAACAGAAACTCCTGAGATCCTGTTCGCAAGACTGGACGTAAAGGAAGTTATGGCAGAAGTTGCCAAGTTTGCACCTCCGGTAGAAGAAACTATCTACGAGAAAGCAAAGAAGCAGAAGGAAGAAAAAGAGAATTCCGAAGAAAAGAAGAAAATGAAACAGGCAGAAGCTAAGGTCGCTGCTTTGAATGCAGATCCTTCTGTATTAAATAAACAGCAGATCACCATTGAAGAATTCGAGAAAATGCAGCTGATGATCGGAGAGATCATTGCCTGCGAAGAAGTTCAGAATTCCAGAAAACTGTTATGCTCACAGGTAAAATTCGGGGAGAACAATGTAAAACAGATCGTTTCGGGAATCAAAGGCTTCTATACACCGGAGGAAATGGTTGGAAAGCGTGTTGTTGCGATCGTGAATCTGAAGCCATGTAAGCTTGCCGGAGTTGTATCGGAAGGTATGCTTTTATGCGCGGAAGATGCAGAAGGTAACCTGTCTCTGCTTACAACTGAGAAGGGCTTGCCGGGTGGTTCGTTTATCAGCTAGTTTATAAAAGAAAGTCATAACGGATCACAGATGATATAGCAGAAGGTCAGCAGAATTTCCTGTTCCGCTTAGAGTAAAGCGTATGGAGCAAAAAAACGCTGTTCTGTGGTATATCGGCTGTGATCCGGTATGTGCTGCATAAAAAAATAAATCACAGGCTTACAGGTATGAAGTCGTTGATTTATTGGTAGGTCTATGATAGAATTTTAATGTCTGCTTATACAAGGAGACAGCAGATTTGGAAAGATTTAGAAATCTTAGCGCCATGTCCCTTTTATCCGGGCATTGAAGAACTGACAGATGCGGTGTAAACGTGGTTGGTCGGTACAGCCTGTTGAGAAGGGTAACGAGGATGGAGGTTATCGAAAATTCGGCGGATGCCTCTACGTAGAGTCCGGATGCGCACATGTATGTCAAATATGGGAGAAATCTCAAAACAAAACAGCATGACCGGATAATTGAATGATGCATTATAAGATAAGACTGTCGCGTTAAGAACGTGATACAGTTACTTAAAGAACAAACTGCATCATATGCCGAAAGGAGTTAATTGAATATATGTGTGGAATCATAGGTTTTACAGGAAGAAAGCCGGCGAAGGACATCCTGATCGATGGACTGGAACGGCTGGAGTACCGAGGCTATGATAGTGCGGGTATTGCACTTTTGAATGATGATGACACTTTGACGATCAGAAAAAAGGCAGGAAGGGTAAGCGAACTCAGAGAGTTATGCAAAGACGGAGAATATTCTTCAACCTGCGGTATCGGACACACGAGATGGGCAACACATGGTGGTGTTACAGATGCAAATGCGCATCCACATAGATGTGGAAATGTTGCATTGATCCATAATGGTATCATTGAGAATTACAGTGATATTATAAGAGAGTATGGTTTAGCAGATAAGCTTGTATCAGAGACCGACTCAGAAGTTGTGGCAGCCTTACTTGATACGTTGTATGAGGGTGATCCGATTACGGCGATTCGGAAAGTTGTAAAGATAATTGCAGGATCGTTTGCATTATGTATCATGTTTGCAGACAGACCCGGAATTATATACGCGGTGAGAAATGTCAGCCCGATGGTTGCGGCTCACAGTGAAGAAGGATCTATCATTGCATCCGATCTGACAGCCATTATTTCATTCTCAAAGGATTATTTTGTTGTGCCGGAATATCATATTCTGACAATGACAGAGGGTGGAATCAAGGTTGAGGACTTAAAGGGCAATGAAGTAAGACCACAGATGCTTGAGATTACATGGGATATCACAGCGGCTCAGAAAGGCGGATTTCCGCATTTCATGTTAAAGGAGATCTATGAGCAGCCGGAATCTCTGAGAAATACGATCACACCAAGAATTGTAAATTCACTTCCTGATTTTACAGAGGACGGAATTGATGATGAGGTGTTCAAAAATTGCGAAAACATTACAGTGATCGCATGCGGAACAGCGATGCATGCAGGAATTGTTGGCAAGGCAATGATCGAATCGGAGCTTCGTATACCGGTAAATGTTGAGATCGCATCGGAATTTCGATATAAAGAACCACTGATCAATGAGAAGACACTGGTTATCGTTACTTCCCAGTCTGGCGAGACGATCGACACTCTGGAGGCGATGCGGTTGGCAAAACGATGTGGTTCAAAGGTTATTTCAATTGTAAATGTAAAGGGTTCTACAATTGCAAGAGAAAGTGATTATGTGTTATACACACATGCCGGACCGGAGATTGCGGTAGCAAGCACAAAGGCATATTCGGTTCAGATGGCAGCAATGTATTTAATCGGTTGCAGACTTGGACTTGTAAAAGGTATTTATTCAGAAGATCGGGCAAAGGAATTTATCGGTAAATTACTTGGAACAATTCCGGTGATCGAAGAAACCCTGCTTCAGGCAGATGAGGTCAAGGCTGTCGCTAATTATATAAAAATGGCTCCGGATGCATTTTTTATCGGAAGGGGCATGGATTATACTCTTTCACTGGAGGGGGCTCTGAAGTTGAAGGAGATATCCTATGTTCATGCGGAGGCTTATGCGGCGGGTGAGTTAAAACATGGTACGATTGCTCTGATCACAGAGAATGTACCGGTTATCGCATTAGCGACTCAGCCGGCTGTTTACGAGAAGATGGTTTCAAATATAAGGGAAGTAAAAGCCAGGGGAGCATATGTTATTCTAATTAGTATGGGTGATGAAGTTACTGATACCCAGATATGTGATAAGCATATAAGAATACCTAAGCAGGATAGTTTGTTTACAGTATTTGCAGCGGCTGTTATTTTGCAGTTGATCGCATATTACACATCGGATGCGAAAGGGCTGGATGTAGATAAACCACGTAATCTTGCCAAGTCTGTTACGGTAGAGTAAAGGGGACTTGAGTGGCTGGAGAATAATTGCGGAGGGTGTTATTATGAGCACAGAGAAGACCTATTTGTGCGACGAGTACAAATTATATTTTAAAATTGAAGATGATGTCCAGATCCTTCATAATGAAGTCGAGCTGTACAATACATCATTTGTAGGAAACAACAGCTTTTGTCATGAAGAGTATATTGATGGACAGAGAGCACTTACATATTCGATTCCGGCCATGATTACGATGAATCAGTTTATCACCAAGAAGATTCACAGAGATGAACTGGTAGATATCATGTTCAGTATAACAGACCAGCTGATGTATCTGAAGGCGAATGATATGCCACTGGGAAAGGTTATCCTGAATATTGGATATATGTATTTGAATCTGGAGGATATGAGTGTACAGCTTGTATTCCTTCCGATTGATAAACCGATGGAAAAATGCAATATGGAGAAGTTCGTCAGAGATCTGATCAACAAACTTGATTTTGCAAATAAAAAAGCATCAGATTGTGGATATGAACTGATCAAGTTTTTTGATCACAATCCATCATTTTATCTGTCAGAGTTCTATAAGTTTATCACAGATATGAAGAATGATAATAATGTTCATCCGGAAGATGAACAGCATTTCATTGTAAGACCGCAGATGGCAGAAGCTGTAGAAGAAAATACAGAAGCTCCGTTGCAGACAACTGTTGTATCAACTCCAAGCTTTAAGCTGGCGAAGGAAGTAAAAGATTATTCCGGCAGTGATATCGGATTCGATGATGACGAATCTGATGCAACATCAACGACAGTTCTTACAAATGCAACAAAAGGCAAACCGGGACCTGTGATCGTTAGAACCAGAACCGGTGAGCGTATCAAGATAGACAAGCCGATCTTCTGTATCGGTAAGTCGGCACAGGGTGTTGATTATCAGGTAACAGACAACAATTCCGTCAGCCGTCGTCATGCATATATCATCAACGTCAATGGTGTTTATTATCTGCGTGATAACAAATCAACCAACCACACCTACCTCGGCGGAAAGATCATCAACAGCGGCACAGACATGATGCTGATCGATGGCAGTAAATTCAAACTTGCAAACGAGGAATTCACATTCCGCGAGAAATAAACAAAATAAAAGTATCGCTTTATGATATCGAACAAATAAATGCTGGATATGATCATTTAAACAAAAGGGGCTTCGTCTTGTTTCTGACAGACGAAGCCTTTTTGTATAACTATTCTGTAAGTATTTTATCAGTAGGCAGAAAGACAACAGTGTGTAGTATGTATAGATAGAAAAAAGAACAATATCTTTCATGCAGCAGACTTTTTTACTCGGTATAACTTCGAACTAACCTCGGTGAGCCTCGCTAAGGTCTTAGTTACGAACGTCGGTCCTTAACGAACCACCATTAGGTGGAAGTTTAGTACCGCTATGTGAGAAATAGAACGAGAGTGTTCTGCGTAGTGAAAGGGTATTGTTCTTTTTTTAAGATAAAAATTGGTGCAGTTGTCGTTCACTCGTTTATTCTTCGGAAGTGTCGGTTTCCGTAGCGTCGGCGGTTTCGGTGGCGACCATCGCCTGATCGATCTCCGTGAGGCTGTCGGATGCGATACTGTAGTATTCGCCATCATCGTTGATAAGTGCTTTTACGACAACGGCATCTTTATATTCAGGATTCTCTGCATGAGAAGTGAGGATGGAGGCGATTCCGTTTGCAAACTTCTTATCGTATTCCTCTTTCTTAACATCGTTATATACGCCATTATTGACATCCTTGTTGAAATCCTCTATATATGACATGATCTCATCGTAGGATTGGTCTAAGACTGCGATCGGATAAATAGTTACATCCACATAATAATCGCCATTTTCTTTATAACTTTCAGAGACTTCATATTTTGCATTACTATAGATCGTAGTTGCAAGAGTCGTGAAAGTCTGGGTAACCTCGACAGACTTATTTGTATTCAGGTTGTAGTGCGAGATCAGCTGATTTGCCAGATTTGACAGACATTCCTGATACATAGCGAGTGCGTCGGTTTCATTTCCTTTGTTTTCTTTTATGTAGTTGGTGTAATCACCTTTGTAATTGACATCGAGAAGATTTTTCACATACGACTGGTATGCAGTAGCTTTCTTCTGACCACAGCCGGTAAGTGAGATAAGACCGATCACGATCATAAGAATGGCTGTCAGATAGTTTCTTGTACGTTTCATGTTGATAAAAATTCCTCCTAACAGTTCGATTTGTATTTTCTTCGTTCAATATAGCACAAAATATGTGCTTTGTAACTAAATTAAGAAAAAATAATTGTGCAAAACAATAAGGGTGTGTTATAATCATTTCAATTGATGTTTACAGAAAATGAGCATTTGCGCCGGAAAGCATGAGTATCACACACACATAGAAAGGGATGCCGGTAACAGATCCTGTTAAGACATCGGGCGCAGCTTAAATAATAGATTATTTTGGAGGGATTATCGTGGCAAAAGAGAACAAAGATAATTTTGATGAAACAGAAGTAAAGGCAGAGTCTACATTTAAGACTGTAACATTTGGTGGATATGATAAGAATTCGGTTGATTATTATATTGAGGAGTTAAAGGCTGACCATGAGAAGGAAGTTAATGAGTTAAAAGCAAATGTAAATAAGCTCAGCGAAGCTGTATTAAGCCTTAAGACCATGAGAGAAGTAAACCTGACAGAGTCGAATAAGACGATCGAAGGACTTAAGACTAAGAATTCCGAATATGAAAGCGAGATCGAATCCCTGAAAGAGCAGGTAAATGCTTATAAGCAGAAAGAATTCGAATCAGCAGGAAGATATGAGTCTATTTCAAGAACACTCTTAGAGGCAAGAGAGAGTGCGGATGCATTGATCGCCCAGACAAATAAAGAGTGTGAAGCTCAGCATGCAGAGATGACTGCAAAATGCGAAGCAATGGAGAAAGAGACAACAGATCGTTGCAATGCACTTGAAACAGAGACAAATGAAAAGTGCAAGCAGATGTATGATGAGACAGAAGCAACCTGTGCAAGTCTGAAGGAACAGGCTTACAGCGACAGTGAACGTACAAGAAATAAAGCACATGAAGCTGCCGAAGCATTAAGTGCAAAGACAGATTATGAGTGCAGAACTCAGAAAGAAAATGCTCAGAAGGAAGCTGAAGCTATCACGAATAAAGCAACCGGCGAAGCATATGTACTCAGAAAGAATGTAAAGAAAGAGTGCGATGCAGTCAGCAAGTATATGGGTGAGTTGCTTGCAGCCTTAGATGGTGTCGTAGACGCATGTTGTGTAACAAAGGATATTGCGGATAAGGCGTTTACAGGTCTAAAGAGTGAAGCAACATCGATGGTATCATCAGACGACGAGAAAGAAGAAACAGCTGCCGGCAGTGAAGACAGCAAGACAGAGGAATAATTTTAACAGCGATATTTTAAATACATGAAACTTTTCTATGGCTGACATGGAAAAGTTTTATGTGTCTATGGGGTTGCATAAGAGAAAAGAGGGATACATTTGGAGATAGGCAAAATCAGTAATTATTCAGATTTTCTGAGCCATATTGAATATCCCGCAGTTGTATTCTGCGAGGATGGAGAAGTTTTAAGTATCAACAATGCAGCGGTAAAACTGGTCGGTAATCAGATCGATTCGATTACGATGGCACCGGATAAGTTTATGTCCAGTGATGAGTTTTGGCCGATTTTAAATGAGAAAAAAACGATCATCTGGCATCGACTTCTGCTGAATATAAATAAGAAAAAAAGACTGGTTGTAAGCGGATTTGTCAATCAGTTTGAATATAATGGAAAAAAAGCATATATGGTGCTGTTTGAACTGCGTTCCGATGTAGCAATCGGAAGTATGAGTCTGGAACGTATTATTAACCATGCAGGCATTCTGGCACTGTATCTCTACAAGCCGGACAGCAGATGGCAGACTCGTTATGTAACAAAGAATATAACGGAATTCGGATATAAAGAAGGTGACTTTTACAGTGGAGCTGTAGGCATTCGCGATATTATAGTTAAGAATGACTATGATATCCTGATCGGGAATCTTTATAAGGCGGAGAATACCGGGCATACGGATTTTGAGATGAAGGTACGTTTTGTATCGGCAGAAAGTGCGATCACTACTATGATGCTGAACTGTCATATCGTAAAGTCGCCGGACGGAGGTGCCGATGGCATTGAACTACTATTTGTAAAAGAAAAAAAGCATTCCTATGATGGGGAAAAAGGTGAATATATATTATCTGTTATGAACAAGATCAAGAGTCTTGTGATGGTAAAATCCATTAGCAGAGGACACAGCATATTGAAATACATTACACCGAATGCCAGATTGCTTGGAATGAATGTAGATGCACTTATGGCTGGGAATAAATTGACAGAAGACTATGTTCATCCGCAGGATCGCGCAAGAGTTATTCAGAAAGCGAAGAATGTGTTAAAGAGTGGTGGATCTGATTATGAGGACGAGTATCGTATCGTAGATGATTATGGAAATGTCAGATGGGTTCGTTCCCAGAACAGTATCACACAGGCAGAGGATTCTTCTTATACGATCGAGTTCTTTATAACAGATATTACTGAGAACAAGAAGTTGCAGAACAGTGTAGAGGAAGCTAAGAAAGAGTATGAAGACAAGCTTTCTTACATTATGAACACGACTGTAGATGAGAATGAATATACGAGCGAGAGTATCGATAAAGACAAATGGAACAGTATTGTAAAAGCATTTGCAGGCTTAAGCGGACTGTATTCAACGGTTGTATCTCCGGCGGGTGATCAGCTTGTAGAACCGGCAGGACCGTCTCTGCATATGGGAAGCTTTTATGATCTTTTTGAGAAACCTCAGTATAAGAGCATCATTGTGAAGTTAAATGAGGTGATCCTCCAGAACAATGTTCCGGTCATTATGGAGATGGATGATGGTATAGATGGAAGTATTATCTGCGGTGCACCGGTTAAGATCGGAGAGAAACATATCGCAACCTGGATTCTGTGCGGATATGATACAGCAGATGTTGCAAAGATGAAGAAGGTATATAAGATCCAGTGGAATATGTGCAATATCTTCTCAGAATATGCATATAATGACAAGGTTCTGTCTAAAGAAGCAGAACGGAGCAAATCTGTTGAAATGTTGTTAGAGGAAAAGATCCAGAGACAGAAGATCCTGACAGAAGCACTCAGTTCCATGGACAGCGATGATAATAAGACAATCAGCAATATTTTGGAAAGAACCGGTGATTATCTGGGCATCGATGTTATGGCGATATACTCACTGAACGAAGATCAGGAGTATATGTGCAGCCATATCTGGTCAAGGGAAAAAAGCATGTCTGCGGAAGAATATGTGGAAGAATGGCAGAAGGGTAAGAAATTCTTTGCGCACAGTAAGGAAAGAACATATGACTGCATTGTAGCGGATAAGAACCATGACTTTAAGAATTTTCAGAGTAATATGGAACAGATCGGTGTAACAAGCTTTGTTGCACTCAGTATAGAGATCAATAATATTATCAGCGGATGTATCGTTATGGCGAATAACCATACGGATAAGATATGGTCAGAGGATGATATTGAATTCTCGAAGGACATTCGGAATGTCATTCAGGGTATCCTTGCCAGAATAGAAGGTGATGGTAATATCCGAATGGTAAATAAGCTTCTGGTAGATACTTATAATCATATCAAGATCGGCATCTTTATCCGTGATGAAGAGACGGGGGAGGTATTGTTCTCCAATCAGCCGTTAAATGATATGCTTGGATATGATTTTACAGGAAAAGACAGTAAGACGTTGATCCGTGATCTGAATGATACATTTAAGGGTGTGGCGACCGTACAGAAGCCGTTCCTTACTGAACGGAAAGAGGTAAGCTGGAGAAGCTATATAAGACAGTTCGACAAGATCATGGATTTATCCGAAGTCAGCATGAAATGGCTTGACGGAAGAAAGGCATCTCTTGTAATATTAAGGGATGTACAGGATTAACAGTAACCAGAAAGGGGACCAATCATGGCAAGTTCAGATATCGGTATAGATTTAGGTACCGCCAGTATATTGGTATATGTAAAAGGCAAGGGCGTTGTATTAAAAGAGCCGTCCGTAGTTGCCTATGACAGAGATACAAATAAAATAGTAGCGATCGGTGAAGAAGCCAGACTTATGCTTGGAAGAACACCGGGAAATATCGTAGCAATCCGCCCGCTTCGTCAGGGCGTTATATCGGACTACACAATAACAGAAAAGATGTTAAAGTATTTTGTTCAGAAAGCAGTAGGCAGAAGTTACTTTGGAAGACGACCTCGTATCAGTGTATGTGTGCCTTCACAGGTAACAGAGGTTGAGAAGAAAGCAGTAGAGGACGCAACTTACGCAGCAGGCGCAAGAGACGTGTCTATCATAGAAGAACCGGTGGCAGCAGCAATCGGAGCAGGAATTGATATCTACAGACCATGTGGCAACATGATCGTTGATATCGGTGGCGGAACTTCGGATATCGCGGTTATATCTCTGGGCGGTCCGGTTGTAAGTGCATCCATCAAGGTTGCCGGAGATGATTTTGATGAAGCAATCGTACGTTTTATGAGAAAAAAACACAATCTTCTGATCGGTGAGAGAACTGCAGAGGAGATCAAGATCAAGATCGGTACATGTTTTAGAAGACCTGAGAATATCACACTGGATATCCGCGGAAGAAATCTTGTAACCGGACTTCCGAAGACAGTTACCGTAACCTCAGATGAGACAGAAGAAGCACTCCGAGAACCTGCATCACAGGTATGTGAGGCTGTTCACTCCGTTCTGGAACGTACTCCGCCTGAACTGGCAGCAGATATTGCTGACAGAGGTATTGTATTAACCGGTGGAGGAGCTTTGCTTCATGGACTGGAGGAGCTTCTGGAAGAAAAGACAGGAATTACAACCATGACTGCCGAAGATCCGCTTCGTGCAGTTGCTATCGGAACAGGAAAATATATCGAATTACTCAACAGTAAGAAAGAGTAACGCAGGAGACTTGTTGTGATAAAAGAAGGTTATGTTGAAAAAGTTATCTATAAAAATGACGACAATGGCTACGCCGTTTTCACTGTAGAGGGTGAAGACGGCGAAGACATTTTTGTCGGAACCCTTCACGGTGTCAGTGAGGGAATCTATATATCTGCGGAAGGGGAATATGTCAATCATCCCCAGTATGATCTCCAATTCAAATTTAATTCTTATGAAATAAAAATGCCGGATGATATGATAAGTATAGAACGATATCTGGGTTCCGGTATCATAAAGGGTGTCGGTGAGGCACTGGCAAAACGTATCGTTAAAAAATTCAAGATGGATTCTCTGCGCATAATTGAAGAAGAACCGGAACGACTGGCGGAAGTTAAAGGTATCTCGGAACGAAAAGCAAGAGATATCGCTGTTTCTTATAATGAAAAGAAAGAGATGCAGGATGCGATTATTTTCCTGACCGGATATGGAATATCAATCAATCTGGCGGTAAAGATCTTCAATGAATATGGACAGGAGATGTATAAGATCATCCGGTCAAATCCGTATAAGATTGCAGAGGACATAAACGGTGTCGGATTTAAGACGGCAGATGAGATCGCGGAGCGAATGGGGATCAGCAGTGACTCGGATTTTCGTATCCGCGCTGCACTGTTATATACATTGTTAAATGCGAGCCAGCTCGGACATATGTATCTTCCGAAGCAGATGCTGGTGGCAAAGACCTATTCGCTCTTGGTTGCTGACAATGTACCATATAATGAAGAACTGGAAGATGAGATCGGAAGCCAGATTATAGAACTTCAGATGACGGGTAAGGCGATCGTAAAGGAGCTTGCCGGAGATGTTACTGCTGTCTATGCGGCGGCAAATTATTATATTGAACTGAATTCGGCGAGGATACTGTCAGATATCGATCTTGATTTCACATCAGAGGATCGACCGTTGGATAAGATGCTTGCGCAAATCGAGGAAGCAGAGAAGATCACACTGGAAGAAAAACAAAAACTTGCGATCAAGAATGCGGTCAACAATGGTGTGGCAGTGATCACAGGTGGACCGGGTACCGGTAAAACAACAACGATCAATGCCATGATCAAGATGTTTGAGAAGCTGAATTTGGAACTGCTGCTTGCGGCACCGACCGGACGCGCGGCAAAGAGAATCACCGAGGCAACCGGATATACGGCACAGACGATCCATCGCCTGTTGGAGCTGTCCGGTGGCGGGATTGATGAAGAAGGCAACCGCTCTGCTTATACATTTGTAAGAAATTCAAATAATCCGTTAGAAGCGGATGTGATCATAATAGATGAGATGTCAATGGTAGACAGCAGTCTGTTCTACAGCCTGCTGCAAGCGATCATGCCGGGAACCAGGCTGGTACTGGTAGGAGATTCCAATCAGCTTCCATCGGTCGGACCGGGCAATGTATTAAAGGATATCATTCGTTCGGGGGTATTCTCTGTAACGGTGTTGGACAAGATATTCCGACAGGGTGAGAATAGTGACATTATTACGAATGCCCATTTGATCAATGCGGGAAAGCAACTCGAGATTAATAATAAGAGCAGAGATTTCTTCTATATTCCAAGACAGGGATCACAGGATATCATTGCGGAATTGAAGCATTTAATCTTAGACAGTTTGCCGGGCTTCTTTCAGGTTGACCCGATGAATATCCAGGTGCTTACTCCGATGCGTAAGTATGAGCTGGGTGTCGAGAATCTGAATAAACGATTGCAGGAGATCCTGAATCCTTCGAGCAGAAGCATACCGGAGAAAGAGAAAAATGATGTTGTATTCCGTAAGGGTGACAAGGTCATGCAGATCAAAAACAACTATAAGCTAGAGTGGAAGATCATGGATGCAAAGGACCGCTTTGTGAAGGAAGAGGGCGTAGGTGTATTTAACGGAGATGTTGGTTTTATAAAAGAAATCGATGAATTCGATCAGAAGATTGTTGTTGAATACGACGACGGAAGACTGGTAGATTACCTTTATTCCCAGCTTGATGAACTGGAACATGCTTATGCCATCACGATACATAAATCACAGGGAAGCGAATATCCGGTCGTAGTGATTCCACTTCTTACAGGACCGGCAAAGTTGTTGAACCGGAATCTGCTCTATACGGCAGTTACGAGAGCCAGAAAGGGTGTTGTGATCGTAGGCAATATCGGTCTGGTTAAGACAATGATCGATAATATCGACGAACAGAAGAGGTATACAACATTTGCTGAACGACTGGCAGAACTGGCATAAATTCAGAGTTATAAAGGGGGATAAAATATGCGGGAACAGAATATGTGGAACCGGACGCTTATGGATCTTGTATTTCCAAGGAGATGTCCGATCTGTGATGCAGTTATGGCATATGGCGAACAGGGCATCTGTAACCGGCATAAGACGCTGCCATATGTGACCGGACCGGTCTGTATGAAATGCGGGAAGGAGCTTTCGGAAGCTGAACAGGAATATTGTGAAGACTGCAGGCGACACACCAGAAGCTTCGAGCGGGCATATCCGGTCTTTCGTTATGAGGAGCCGGTTGCATCCAGTGTGCTTGCTATTAAATATCATAATAAACGGGAATATGTGGATTATTATGGCAACCTTCTGGCAGAACGTCTCAGAAAAGCAGGGGTTGCAGACCGGATACAGATTATTCTTCCGGTGCCGATACATAAGCGCAGAAGAAAGAAACGTGGCTATAATCAGGCTGAGCTTTTGGCCGAGGTGGTAGGACGACAGCTTCATCTTCCGGTAGATAAGACGCATTTGCTCCGGGTATCAGAGACAGCACCGCAGAAGGAATTATCTCCGCTTGAACGCGCTAATAATATTAAACAGGCATTAGAAGTTAAGATGCTTCCGGCGGAATGGAAGACAGTGTTATTAATAGATGATATCTATACGACAGGGGCAACGGTGCAGGCATGTACAGAAGCCTTGCAGGAGGCCGGAGCGGAACAGATCTACGTCGGTGTGATATGCGTAGGAGAAGGCCGATGAGAGGACTTGGCTTATAGTCGGTTCTGTGATAGAATAAATGATATCTGCGGATATTTAAAAGAATCGGCAGGAGAAATATACAGAAATGGAAAAGGCGTATCAGCCGGGGTGAGAGATGAGATTTCGTCCGTGTATTGATATACATAATGGAAAAGTAAAACAGATCGTTGGCAGCAGCCTTCAGGATGAAGGCAATACTGCGAAGGAGAATTTTGTATCTGAGTATGACGGGGCTGCATTTGCAAGGATGTATAAGGCTGCCGGGCTACATGGTGGACATATCATTTTATTGAATCCTGCGGGGAGCGGGTACTACGAAGCGGACTGCCATCAGGCAGAGCTGGCGCTTACGGAATATCCGGGAGGGCTGCAGATCGGCGGCGGAATCAATGCCGAGAATGCCGGACGGTTTCTTGATATGGGAGCATCCCATGTGATCGTCACATCCTATGTCTTTAAGAATGGTGAGATCAACTACGATAATCTGACTGCGATCAGACGGGCAGTCGGAAAGGAACATTTGGTGTTGGATTTAAGCTGTAGAAAACGCGAGGACGGATACTACATTGTGACAGATCGCTGGCAGAAGTTTACAAATGTGAAGATAACAACAGATACATTGGACATGCTTTCCGATTATTGTGATGAATATCTGATCCATGCTGTAGATGTGGAAGGTAAGGCATCCGGTATAGAGATGCATATCGCAAAGCTTCTTGGAGATTGGGGCAGAATGCCTGTAACTTATGCAGGTGGTATTGCATCATTTGATGATCTGGATAAGCTCCGTGTGTTGGGGAAGAGCCGAATTGATTTTACGATAGGCAGTGCACTTGATATTTTTGGAGGCCATATGAAGTATCAGGATGTTTTGCAGTATTCAGATCAGTAATGAAGTGTTGAATGAACACAGAGTTATATGTACAGTTGAGAAGGAAGGTACATAGCAATATAGAAAACATGGAGGGACAATAAGACATGAGAAAAATGAAGAAGGTTGCAGTCATGTGCCTGACAGCAGCGATGACGATGTCGTTGCTTGCAGGCTGTGGCGGAGCAAAGAAGGATACCGATGGTTCGACTTCTGAGACAGAAGTGACAACAGAGGTATCAACCGAAGAAGAGACAACCGAAGCTACGACCGAAGAAGCAACAACAGAGGAGGAACTCGGGGTGTCAGACGGCGATAAGGTGATCAATATCAACTTTGATGATAAAGATACCGATGGTTTCCATACTTATACAAATGGTGGAAATGAAGAAATGACCAATGAAGATGGAGAACTTCGTATCAATATTAAGAAGACGGGAAGCGTAGACTATGCGAACCAGATCTATTATGATGGATTCCGTCTGTATCAGGGTTGTGTCTATGAATATTCCTTCGATGTCCGTTCTGATCTGGAACGTACGATCGAATGGAGATTACAGATCAATGGTGGAGATTATCATGCATACACCAGTGATGTGATCACGATCGGACCGGAGACACAGCATATCACAGCACAGTTTAAGATGGAGGAGGATTCCGATCCTGCACCAAGACTTTGCTTCAACATGGGAAAACAGGAAGGTATGACCGGAGATGAAGCAGAGCATAATATTTATTTTGATAATATTTTATTAGAGGCAGTTGACGCTTCCGGCGCACAGCAGGTAGAAGCAACACCTGATCCTATGGCTATCAATGTGAACCAGGTGGGCTACATGACCGGTGACTCCAAGGTCGCTACCGTGATCGGAAAAAATGCGAAATCATTTGAAGTAATTGATGTGGCATCAGGAAAATCTGTATATTCAGCAGATCTGCCGGAAGAAGCTACCTACGATCCACCATCAGAGATGTTCTGTAAGCAGGCGGATTTCTCATCCGTAAAGGATGCAGGAACCTATAAGATCAAGACAGATGATGGAGAAGAATCAGTGGAATTCAAGATCGGTGACGACATTTACGGAGATCTGTATAAGGATGTCGTGCTGATGCTTTATAATCAGCGTTGCGGTGTGGAGCTTGATAGCAGCATTGCAGGTGAATTTGCACATCCTGCCTGCCATACAGGTGAAGCGGTTGTATACGGAACAGATAAGAAGATCGATGTAACAGGCGGCTGGCATGATGCCGGTGATTATGGACGCTATGTTGTATCAGGTGCAAAGACAGTACAGGATCTGTTCTTAACATATGAAGACAATGGATATAAGGCAGATGACATCGGTATTCCGGAGAGCGGAAACGGTGTGCCGGATGTCTTAGATGAAGCAAGATTTGAGCTGGATTGGTTGCTCAAGATGCAGGATGCAAATGGTGGTGTATATCACAAGGTAACCTGTGATGTATTCCCTGAGACAGTTATGCCGGAAGAAGAAACCGCACAGCTGATCGCATGTCCGGTTTCAAATACAGCGACCGGAGATTTTGCGGCTGTTATGGCAAAGGCTTCAGTTCTTTATAAAGATTACGATGCGGATTTTGCAGCAAAATGTCTGGATGCATCAAAGAAGGCATATGAATACCTGAGCGGTAATATGGATGCTTACGGATTCTCAAATCCGGACGATATCGTAACAGGTGAATATCCGGATACGATCTTCCGTGATGAGACGATCTGGGCAGCGGTAGAATTATATGCAGCAACCGGAGATGCTTCCTATAAGAAGGCTGCCGATGCGATCATTGAGGGTAGCGATATCGTAAACTATGGACTTGGATGGGCAGATGTCGGATATTACGCTCTGTATGACTACATCAAATATGACGGCGGTTCTGCCAAGGCAAACGAATTGTTCTTCAATGAAGTAGATAAGACCGTAGATCAGATTAAAGACAACGGTTTCGGTGTATGGGTATCACCAACCAAGACATTTGCATGGGGAAGCAATATGAATATTGCAAATAAAGGAATGTTACTTCTGATGGCAAATAAGCTTAAGCCAAATGCAGATTATGTAAAATATGCTTCATACCAAAGAGACTATCTGCTTGGAAGAAATGCAGTTGGCTACTGTTATGTAACAGGCTATGGTACAAGAACTCCGCTTCATCCGCACCACAGACCATCTCAGGTATTAGAGGTAGCAATGCCGGGTATGTTAGTAGGTGGCGCAGACAGTAATCTGGAAGATCCATATGCAAAGGCTGTTCTTCTGGGCAAAGCACCGGAGAGCAGATATGCAGACAATGCGCAGTCATTCTCCTGTAATGAGGTGACGATCTATTGGAATTCTCCGATGATCTATCTGATGTCAGGACTTGGCAACACGAAATAAACACACAAAATAACACACACATAAATAGCACAGCCGATCGGGATAACTGTTCGGCTGTAGCTGGTATAAGAGAGTTTTCATTATGGACAAAATAAAGAAGTTATTAAAAAAAGAAATTGTCAGATATGTAATAGCAGGTGGGGCAACTACGGTTGTAAATATTGTATCTTTTTATCTGCTGCGTCTGTTTACCGATTTGTCAAGAAGCGTAGCGAATATCATAGCTATATCACTGGCGATTTTATTCGCATTCTTTGCAAATAAGTTTTTTGTGTTCACAGAGAGCAGTAAAAAAGATGCAGGAACGCTGATACGGGAATTTATCTCCTTTGTCGGAACGAGGCTTCTTGCGATGCTGGTTGAAGTTGTCGGCACGAATCTGTTATGTGATTCGTTCCGCTACAATGAATTTATATCGAAGATCATTGTTCAGTTCTTTGTAGTCATAATCAATTATGTATTCGGTAAGTGCTTTGTCTTTAAGAAAGAAAAAACGTCAATCCGGATATTTATGAGAAGAAATTATCTTATCCTGCTTGCGGGAGTGATTCCTGCGTGCTTCCTTTTAGGGGTATGGATCGCGGAAAAGATCGGACCGTTTGGAGGAAACAGTCTGACTATGGTAGACAGTCTTCATCAGTATCTTCCGTTTTTCTCAGATTATTATGACAAGTTAAAGAATGAAGGCAGTCTGTTCTATACATGGGATATCGGACTTGGAAGTAATATGTTGGCGATCATCGCATATTATATTGCATGTCCGATCAATTTCCTTGTTGTATTATTCAAAAGAGAACATATCTATATAGCAATGAGTTTGTTCATCGGAATCAAGATCGTACTTTCCGGTATGTCATTTGCATATTATATGCGTGAGAAATGCAGGAATTATAAGACATATGATGCTGCGATCCTGATCTTCTCAACGGCATATGCGATCAGTAATTATGTGATCGGATATTCATGGAATCTGATGTGGATGGACTGTATCATGATCCTTCCGCTCATCATGGCAGGCTTTGAGCGTATGACAGAGAGTGGGGATTATAAGCTCTATGTTCTGTCTTTGTTCTATGCGCTGATGTGTAACTATTATATGAGTTTTATGATCTGTATCTTCCTCGTTATGGTCTTTCTGCTGACAAACCATAAGAGTGTGAAGAGATTCTTTACCGATGGCTTCCGATTTGCCGGATGCTCTCTGCTGGCAGCGGGTATGTCGGCATTTCTGTTGATCCCGGCATATCTGGGATTGAATACAACAGCGTCGGCGACCAGAGTATTTCCGAAATGGGAATGGTATGGAAGTATATGGGATCAGATCAAACAGCTGTTTTATCTGACGAAGCCGATCAAGAACCAGCAGTTTGACGGCGGCCTGAACATTTATTGCGGAACGATCTGTTTTGTTCTGGTATTTGTCTATCTGTTTAACCGGAACATTAAGCTGTGGGATAAGATAAAGAATGTGATCATTCTGGTAGTGATCTTTGCAAGCTTTAATAATAAGCTGTTGAATTATATCTGGCATGGCTTTCATGATCAGTACGGAATTCCGAACCGATTCTCATTCCTGTTCATTTTCCTGATGCTTGCCATGTGCTGTGAGGTGCTTCTGCTTCTGGATAAGAAAGATACCTTTGCGGTACTTCTGGCTGTAGCGTTTGGATATGGTTTCCTGATCTTATCCTATAAGAAGTGTACGATTGAGCGTCAGACCCTGATCTGGACTGAGATATTCCTGACGGTATATGCATTGTTAATACTGGCATTTACCCTGACAAAGGGAGTCTGGCGGAAGCTTGTCATATATGTACTGACCATAGCCTGTCTGGTAGAGACGGTCACAAATGGAATTAAGGGATATGACAGCAACGGATATGTCGATATCAGCCAGTATTTTGGCATGGAATCATCGATGAATCAGGCGATCGATACACTGGACTGTAAGGATAAGGCATATAGGGTAGAGCTGATGAATACAAAGATCGTAGATGAGCCTACTTATTATAATCTTAAGAGCGTCTGTCTGTTCGGATCGACAGTGTCCGCTGATCTGGTTGATATGATGCATGACCTTGGATATTACACAGGCGCAAATGAATTCCTGTTCGACGGCGGTAACACCTTATCCAATTCATTACTGGGTGTGCGTTATCTGTTACAGAGAGAGGGCGAATATAATTATTTTGATGTCAACTATGTAACAGATGTAGATGGAGTGAACATATATGAAAATCCATATGCGTTAAGTCTTGGCTACATGGTAAATAATGACCTGTTAGATTATGATGGTACGATCGGTAACATGTTCGATACCTTAAATCAGTTCGTGAAGCTGTCAACCGGTGTGCCGGGTGTATTCTCACAGTTATATCCGGAAGTAACGATGTACAGTGATAACTGCGAGCTGTCACATGATAGTGATACCAGTGAGTATTATTCCTATACAAGAACGGACAACAGTAAGTGCGATTTCCAGCTGAGCTTTGATGTGACGGACGAGTCTGCAGATATCTATATTCTGGCAAACAGCTCCGGTATCAATAAGGTAAGGATCTATGTAGACGGAGAGGAACAGAATTATGAGAGACTTCAGAACCAGACTTACCATGTCGGACATCTGGTTCAGGGACAGACCGTAACGGTTGAGTATTGTTTTCAGAGTTCACAGGCGAACAGCGGAAGTGCCAGATTGGTCGTATCTTCCTTTAACTGGGATTCCTTCTTACAGGCATATGATATATTAAGTGCTCAGCAGATGCTGGTTGGTAAAATGGAAGATGGTTATGTGAAAGGATATATGACGATCGACTATCCGGGACTGCTGTTTACATCCATCCCGTATGATAAGGGTTGGACAGCTTATGTAGATGGCAAGAAGTATGAGATCGATACGGTAGGAAATGCTTTCATAGCCTTGAAGCTTGCGGCCGGAGAGCATGTGATCGAGTTCAGGTATTTCCCACCGGGCTTGAAGCTTGGACTGATTCTTACATTTGCATGCTGGATCTTGTTCGGATTCTTATGCGGAAGAACACAGCTTCAGAATCGCCTGGAAGGTGCGGCATCCGGCAAGCGGAGACGCAGAAGTCGGTCAGGTGAAATCTCCGATGTAGAGCCATCAGATATAATAGAGGTATCAAAGGATGATGAGAGGCTTCCGGAGTCTGTACGGAATGAAGCTGAACCGCCGACAGATGATGATTATTACAAGCATGTAGATGAGATCCTTAAGGATGTATTTGACGATGACAAGAAGTAGAAATCGGGAATCTGAGCATCTGCAAGGCGACCATTTGAAGGCTGTAGATAGGATGTATAACATAGATAAAAAATGAGTGGCGTACATCCGGTAAATTTGTTTATATCTGACATATTATAAAAAGAAACAGAATAATGTTGTTAGTTATATATAGTAAAAAATATCAAAAAAGGCCTATAGATTTTATGAAAAATCTATAGGTTTTTTTATCATCTCGTTGACCTTAACATTCATTTATAATATAATAACATGTGGAGTCAAAGTATTAGATTCAAAAAAGTAGAAATAGAGGTGCATCAATGGAGAAAATTAAGGAGTTGGGTTGGAAACCGGTCGCAGCAGCCGGTGCGGTACTTGGTCTTCTGGCTGGTATCTTAGGTGTTGCAGGGGTAGGAGCGGGTGCTCTGATCGTTGGAATACTTGCTGCGATTGTAACATTTGGAGGCTTGTTTATCGTCTGCGGTGACAGTGCCGGAGGCAATGGTGGAAAGGGAGATAAATATAAGAAATTATTTATGAACCTGCCAATCGGATTTGCGCAGGCAAAGATCATAGAAGATCCTGTAAACGGAACCAGTTATCAGATCGTAGATGCAAACGAGATCTTTGGCGAGTACTTCAAACTTGATGTCAGTGATTACACCGGCAAGAACCTGAAGGAGAGCAAGATTGAAGTTCTTCAGGATATCAATGCATGGTTCACGGCATATAATAACTCCGGAACAAAAGAAGGAGATCTGATGGATGTCGAGATCACGATGGAATCCCTTCAGAAGGTATTCAATACCGTAATGTATAAGTCAGAAGCAGATTACATTAACATGGTCGTTATCGATATCACAGATCAGAAAGATACAGAGAACAAATTGTCCAAGGCAATTGTTGATGCGAATGCAGCCTATAAGACACAGGCTGAGTTCCTTGCAAATATGAGCCATGAGATCCGTACACCTATCAATGGTATTCTGGGTATGCTCCAGCTTACATTGATGGCAGATGATCTTCAGGCAGATTACAGAGATAATCTTGTAACCGCAAAGAACTGTGCGGATACATTGCTCCGACTGATCAATGATATTCTTGATATCAGTAAACTGGAAGCAGGAAAATATAAGATCAAAGAAGAAACATTTGATATCAAGCAGGCGATCGAGGAGACGGTTGCTGCACAGGTACCACTTGCAAATAATAAGGGGTTACAGCTCGACTGTTCATTTGGAAACAATATTCCAAAGCTGGTAAAGGGCGATGGACAGAGAATTCAGCAGGTATTAAACTGTCTGTTATCAAACGCGATCAAGTTCACCTCTGAAGGAAGTGTCCGTGTTAAGATCGCATCCATGGATATGGAAGGGGAAAATAAAGTTAAGATCCGTATGGCGGTTGCAGATACCGGAATCGGTATTTCAGAAGCAAACATGAGCAAGCTGTTCATCCGTTTCAGTCAGGTTGATTCTTCTGATACAAGAAGATACGGCGGATCAGGACTTGGACTTGTAATCACAAAGCAGATCGTTGAACTGATGGGTGGTAACATTCAGGTTCAGAGTAAAGAAGATATTGGTTCTACTTTCATCGTAGAAGTACCTATGAAGGTTGTAAAGGCATCTGATGATGCATTAGAAGAGGTTGAAAAGGAAGAAGAACCGGCAGTATTCTCAATCAATGCACACAGCAAAGCAAGAATCCTTGTAGCAGAGGATGAACCGGTTAATCAGCAGGTAATCGGTAAGCTGCTTGGTATGGCAGGCTTCTCTTATGATATTGCAGAGAATGGTCAGAAAGCAGTTGAACTCTTCAAGCAGAAGATCTACGATGCCGCTTTATTCGATGTACAGATGCCTGTTATGGATGGTATCGCAGCTACGCAGGAGATCCGTGAGATCGAGCAGAAGGAAAAGAGAAAGAGACTTCCAATTATCGCAGTAACGGCGAGAGCGATGTTCGGCGATAAGGAACGAATCCTTGAGAATAAACTGGACGATTACATAGCTAAGCCATACAATCTGAATGATGTTGTTGAGACATTAAATAAATATATTGATGATTAACGTAAGGGGGTCATTTGAAAATGGCAGGTAATTTTTTTCAGAATGCATTTGAAAAGACAAAGTCATTAGCCAATCAGGCAGTTGACAGTACAAAATGTGCTGCACAGAAGACGAAGATAAAAGGTAAGATCTCATCTGAGAATTCAAATCTTGACAGAATCTATACAGAGATCGGAAGATATTATTACAATCTGAATAAGGAAGAAGCACCGGAGGAGATCAAGCATCTGTTCGACAGCGCTGCAAAGGGCCTGGAGAATATCGCAGCTCTGGAGAAAGAGTACAGAGAAGTAGAGGAACAGGAACACCGTATTATGAACAGTGGCAACCAGTATCAGCAGACGCCACCACAGGGTATGTATAATCAGCAGATGAACGGAATGCCGCCACAGGGTATGTACAATCCACAGATGAACGGAATGCCACCACAGGGTATGTATAATCCGCATATGAATGGAATGCCACCACAGGGCATGTATAATCAGCAGATGAATGGAATGCCACCACAGGGCATGGCACCGCAGATGAACGGAATGCCACCACAGGGTATGTATAATCCGCAGATGAACGGAATGCCACCACAGGGCATGGCACCACAGATGAACGGAATGCCGCCACAGGGTATGGCGCCACAGATGAATGGAATGCCACCACAGGGTATGGCACCACAGACGAATGAGATGCCACCGCAGCAGAATGTCGCACCTGCACCACAGGCAGAGCCTGTACAGGAATCTGCACCGGCAGCTGCACCTACATCCCAGCCGGAAGCAGTTCCACAGAACGAAGAAAATGTTTAAATAAAAAACAGACATAAAAATACAGTCCCCATATAGCCAGGTTAGTTATATGGGGGCTGTGTTCGTTAATTTGTTGTTTCTGTTGTTGAGTCTTCCGTTGGTAATACTGCATCTCCGGGAGGATTTCCATCTTCCCATTCACAATCCGGAAGCTCCCCAATTACTGTTTCGGTATAAGCAAGCTGAGATTCATTCGCCATGCGGTATATATTATATTCATAACAAAGCCCTGCAAAGAGGAGAGTTAAGATCGCGATCATTAAGAGAACCAATGTAGATCTGATATAAGCAGAGGTTGAAAGATCTTTTTGCAGGGTCTCTCCATCCTTTGATGTAAGATAAGTGATCACTTGATCTTTGGGCTCTCCAAATTCTTGTTTTAATGTAGTTAAAGTGATAACAGCACCTGTCTCGGCATATTCCTCTATCGTAGAACGGATATCTGAAAGAAATTGTCGCTCCATTTTACGATACACAGGAAGTGTTCGTTTTATATCATGTAAATAACGCTTAACTGCATGTTGTTCCTGCTTATTCATGGATTTCCTCATCTCCTGTATAGTTTAAAATATTATTGATCGCCTCGTGTGTTTCCCGGTAATCTTTTAACAGAAGCTCTAAACGCTTTTTACCCGAAGCTTCCAGATGATAGTATACACGCATTAGACGTTTCCCGGCAGGCATCTTATAATCAGAGATCAAGCCTGCATCAATTAATTTGTATAGTGCCGGATACAGTGATCCTACAGGTATATCCATGACACCATTTGTCTGTTCTTTTAAAATCTGAGTTAATTCATATCCATAATAGTCTCTCAGACTTAACAGATACAGAACCATAAGTTCAACAGATCCCCTCCTGAAATTACTTTTGTTGTTGTCCATAGCAACACCTCGCTTATATTTGAATCTATTAATTCTTAAGGTTATGTGTTCCGAATATAGACTTATAGATTCCTAATATATTATAACATAGGATTTTTATAAGTAAAGTATTATATGATATAAAAGTTAAACTTATATATAGAAATACTTTATTTAGAAAAGCTAAAATATTGTTGACAAAGGGATAATGCAGAGTTAATATAGTGCGTGTAATGATACAGGGATTTATGAGCATGCAATTATATTATCTATCTGGTTACAGATTGGTAAGTCAAAAGAAGTGTACAATTTTAAGAATCATTGTGAAGACTTGTCAATAGTATTTAAATGAAGGAGGGAGGATAACGAAAAGCAAATTTTTTGGTAATGGGTATAGTAATATTCGTTAGACATAGAAAAATATTCAAAAAAATGTTTCAGATAAAAGAGGTAAAAACGAATAGTAATGAATTACAATACTAAAGAAAGGGGTATATGATAATTAATTTAAAATTATCATACAGTGTAAAATGAAATATAATTTAAAAGGTTTAATAACAATATTACTTGTAGTAATTCTTTTGTTTAATGTTACTGGTATAGTAAAGGCAGAAACGACAACTGATAAGAATACAATAGACTATCCATATACTATATTTGCGGAATCTGATGAGAACGGTGCTATTACAATTAATGCAGATAATTTTTGCATAAATGGCAATATAGCCACGAATGGCACAATTGTTTCTAGTGGCAATATGAATATTAATGGAAGTAAAAAAGAAAATGTTAATGAGAATGTAATTTATATTTTTGATAAAATTGAATCGCAATATTTTACTAATTGTAAAATTGAGAAATATACCGATGATTATATGGTTAAAGATCAAAATATAGATATTAACACACCTGTGGAGGTAAAGGGAGATATTACTCTTAGTGGAAATGTAAACATTAATGCGCCAATTAAAGCTTATAGGGATATTTCACTGCAGGGTGAAGTGAAAAATTCAAATGATTCTATAATTTATTCAAAATATGGAGATATTGTTATTGATAGTTTAAATGTAAATTTAAATGGATTAATTTATGCTCCGTTTGGTAATGTTGAGATTAAGGCTCAAAATCTTAATCTTAATAATATTGTTATTATTGCAAATAGTATAACATTTGAATGTTCAAGTATAAACGCTAATTATAATAAAAAAATAGCAAATTTTGTGGGGGTTAATTCAGAGAATTTTGTTATTCCATATGAAGATTATATTTATTTTTTGAAATCACGTAGTGATTTATATGATAACACAGAATGCGGTGATATTGATGTTGATAAGTTTATTCAATTAAGTGATGATATAAGCGAGTATGCAAATGTAGATATAGAATATGATGGAATGCAGGTGAAGAAATATATTACAGATTTGGATGAAATATATGGTGATAGCATTACATCCCTAACTGGTTTTAGCTATGAAGAAATTGCTAAAAAAGTACTTTCTATGCAATATGGAGTTGATAAGGGTCAAGTTGTATTGGGAAAATCTATAAATCTTTTAGATGCGAATAATATAAACACATATAAGGGCTTTAACTATGTTATAGAAGGAAATAAAGGCTATATTACAGTTGCAACACATTCAAAGGAAGCTTTAATCAAAGATGTTGTTGAGGGAGAAATTTTACCAGAAAAATATGGTGATTTATATTATTTATCATCTGGTGAATTATATTATAAAAATATAGATTATTATACATTAGATGGTGTGTGTATAGATAAAGATGAATTTTCTGAATTTTTAAGAGAAAGGAAAGAACAGTATTACAATCTTACTTTGAATTTGCTTGCTGACTTAGAGACAGAATGTGTTTATCAGTTAAATAATCTTATATATGTTGATAATTATAACTATGATGATATGTTATTGCAAAAAAGATATGATGGACAATCTGGTTCGGGATATGGTGGTATCGATAACTGTGCCAAATATTTGAAAGATAGATATGGCGGAACTATAACTAAAACATCTTCAAAATCTTTAACAATGGCAACTTTTTCACAAAGTAGTCTTGATAATGGTTCTAATTGCTCTTTAGCAGCAATAACTAGAGTGTTATATTATTATAACAAAAATGGATATACCAAAATAAGTAATGATTATAAAACTATATATAGTAAGGTTAAAAAAATTGCAAAAAAATATGGATATACATCTCGTGATGGAATTTCAGCAACAAAAATAAATAATGTCGTTAATGATGTACTTAAAGATTATGGATATAGTAAAAGTAATTGTAAAGGAATATATGTATGGAATTTTAAAAATCAGGTAAAGAAAGAAATTGATAATAATAGACCAGTAATTATGAATATAGCTAGAGGGTATTATGGTAATCACACAGTAACGGTATGTGGTTATGCAATATATAAAAGAAGTTCAAAAAAATCTAAAATCAGTTCAAATAAAACCTATAATATGATACAGGTTTATGATGGTTGGACAACATACAAAAGATTTATTGATTATTCAGCATTTGCTTATGACTTAGTAACATCAGGATTCGGTTCTTTTAATACCGTAACAATGAAAAAGTAAGGGAAAAATTATGTGGAGTTTTCATTTATTAATTATAGTGTTTATAATAATATTGATTATCACTATGGTTATGTTTTTAATAAAAAAGAAATCTGTGGGTTTAATTATGTTGATAGCAATATTAATTTTGTGTGGAGCGGGAGTAGTACTTTATAATACGGTTTTTTACAATAATTCGAAATATATTACAATTACAAATAAAAACAATAAAGAATTTACTATAAATATAAAAAACCATTTGTTGCAATATGAATACACATATGCCCAATTCAGTAGTGACGTATCTTTTGATATTCTTCAAAAAGAGTTAAAATCACATTATAATAATGCGTATTATGATGATACATTAGATCAGTATGTATTTATAGAAGATAATGTGATATATACCATTAAATATTATGAACATTCTAAGTTTTTATGGATGGACAGATATAAATATTTATTTTCGGCTAATACAATCGAAATAGAAAATGATTCAAATATTTATAAGATTTCATTTCCAAGAGAAGCAATTGCCGAAGAAGAAATATTTAGTACGCAAATGGAACTTAAATGTGGGTACGAAGAAATAAAACCATACTATAGTGCATTTACTAATGCAAAATTTATAGATAATAAAATTATATTGGACTATTATACACAAAAAATAGTACTTTCATTTAAAGATAATACTGTAAAGATTGAAATCCAGAAATAATTATAGAGTTATCTTGCGTTATATGGAGAATGGCAAACTGCAAAAGATTCGGTAGCGTGCAGCATATCTGAGGCTTTAAAAGCAAAATTTAAGATTTGATATATACCAGATGCAGAAAGATATATGCTAAAATAAGGTATCAATTTCATATTGATCACAGAGGGACATGTAAAGGCGAATTATATGAAAGGGAGAAAACATGAAAAAAGCGTTTAAATGTTTAATGAGCAGCATATTGATTTTTGCTATGGTGGTAACAACAGGTATCAGCAGTAAAGCCGCAGAGCTTAAGGATGGAACTGTTTCACAGGCTTCCGTTCAGGCATCGGAAGCAGAGTTATGTGGAAGTAATGCAAAGGGAGGCATCACGACACATTCATGGAAACGGTGGATAGCTACGAATACCACATGGCATTTTTATTCGATATATGCTGTATATGAGATACCCGATAAGCTGAAAAATGCAGAATGGACGGTATCGAATAAGCAGATTGCCAAAGTTGTAAAGACGAAGAATGGCATGGCGATCAGAACCGGTAAAAAGACAGGAACTGTAGTTGTACAGACAAAATATAGAAGTGAGTCAGGAACGGTTGTATATAAGATAAAGATTCAGGTTGTGAAAGCACTTTCGGCATACAAGGGAAAATCTGTGAAAGCAGAGCTTGTTGAGCTTGATTCGGACTATATGATGGTTTGTTATATGCTGTATAACGGAACCAACAAAGAGCGCAGATACAACAATAACAGGAAACTCAAAAAGTATGAAAATGGCAAATGGAAGACAGTAGCAGAAAAGAATATTACATGGACAAATTGGTATGACCTGCCGGCACATAGCCGCAAATATGTTACATTCAATCTGGGAGATCATTATGATCTTTCAAAGCTGAAAAAAGGGACATATCGTTTATACGTTGGATACGGCAAAAAGTATATTACATTCAAAATCAAATAGCACAATGCGTCTATGATTCAAAATAGCACAAGTGCTGAAAATTACATATGTGTATCAGAAAAAGATCTGTTTCGGCAGGTCTTTTTTTGATGTCAGAAAATGGGTAAAGGTGAATTATCAAGGTAATGTAATGGTTTTTATCGAGAACAGATTACCGATGGAAAGATGTGCTGATTTGTGTCATGTGCGGGAATCTGTGTCAAGTTCAGAATGGTGAAATATAGTTTATTTTCTGCGTATTTACTTCGCTTTTTCAGAATGCTAACGTATGGATACGCTCTTGACGGACACGAAGATGAGTAGCTGTTCACAGGAGAAATATATAGGTCAGATGAAAGGAGGGAGAGATATCGGCAGAGATTGAGAACACAGGTATGATTCTGGTTGCGGGTATCGCAGCATTATATGACATCAGAACATGGAAGATTCCGAATTGGCTGATCCTGTTAGGACTTGAGACAGGTATTTTTATCACCGTTTGGCAGAATGGAGTTCGTATCGGAAGTATTCGTGTACTTGCAGGGATATGGATTCCAATCGGTATTCTGTATGTGATGTTTCTGGCAGGATGGCTTGGTGCGGGAGATATCAAATTATTCTCGGCTGTCGGAGCATTTTGTGGATTTATGATCTGGAAGATCTTGCTGTATGCATTTATTGCAGGTGGAATTTTGTCATTGTTTTATGTGATAAATCTGCTCATCCGCAAAAAGAAACGGCGTGGTTTGGATGGCAGGGCAGAGAGACACAGGATTCATTTTTCTCTGGCTATCTGGCTGGCGTGTCTGGTGTATGTAGTATATGGATAAAGGAGGTTGCTGTATGAGACAGAGAAAGCTTGGCATCTGTGATCCGGATATCAGATATGCAGTTAGTCTGATGAACTATATTAATGCTGATATCGGAAATTCTTTTCTGGCATTTGCATTTTCAACGAGAGAGAGTCTGTCGGAATATCTTACAGGCAATCATCTGGATCTGGTACTGGTTGCGGAAGACTGGATGGCTGATGCGGCGTTCTGGGATACATACACAGAGCTGTGTGTGATAGGAATGTCGGAGCATAGTGCAGAGAATGTTATTTGTAAGTATGAAGATGCAGACAAGATCGTTCAGGATATCCTACGTTTTTTTCGAGCCGGATGTAAGAGCCTGTCCAGTGAATTGTTTTGTTCATATGCTGTTATTTCACCGCTTGGGCGTTGTGGGAAGACAAGATTATCGAAGTGCATCTGTTATCTGGACGAGGTAAGAGGTGGTCTGTACATCGGATTTGAGGCTTATGGGCTTCCTGCAGTTATCGGAGAAGTTCAGGAGCGGTATACGATGTCGGAGCTTGCTTATCTGATCAAGACGAGGTCGGATCAGATACTTGACTATGTGGAACGGAGCGTCATTGCGGATGGGAAGATGGGGGTTATTGATTCTCCCCGATCCTATCTGGATATTCGGAATCTGGATGCGGCAGATATGTGTTGGTTCTTAGATCGGCTCTATGCATGGGGCAGATACACCACGATCGTATGTGATATTGATGGAGGCGTACTTGGTGACAGTTCGGTTCTGGAAGCGTTTGACCATGTGATCGTGCCGGTGTTTGATGAAGCATATGCGAAGGAGAAAGTGAAAGTATTCCGGAATTGTCTGAAACGGCAGGAGCTTGGAAAGATCGTCAGCCGCATGAAGTGCGTAGAAGTTCCAAATGCTGAATATGACAGTGCGGAGATGATTCGTTGTGCGGGAAACCTCATGGAAGAAAATGGCAGGGAGGGTAGCAGAAGATGTTATGGAACAGGAAATAAAGAATGAGATGAAGCAACGCATCCTTGCGGAGCTCGATATGTCACAGGAAATTGATGATATGGAAGTCAGACGGCTGGTCGATCAGTGCATTATGGAATATAAGGGAACGACAGAGCTGCCATTGCCTGCACGGATAAAACTTAGAAAGGAGCTGTTTAATACTGTAAGGCGGATGGATGTATTGTCGGAATTCCTTGAGGATGAGAGCGTGACGGAGATCATGATCAATGGCTATGACAATATCTTTATTGAGAGATCCGGCAGGGTTTATAAGGTTGATCAGACATTTGAGAATGAGGAACGTTTGGCTTCGATCATTCAGCAGATCGTCGCAGGCTGTAATCGTATTGTAAATGAGGCGGTTCCTATCGTGGATGCCAGACTGGCGGATGGTTCCCGTGTGAATGTGGTATTGCCGCCGATTTCATTAAATGGACCGACGATGACGATTCGTAAATTTCCGAAAGAGAAAATGACGATGGAACGCCTGATTGAGGTTGGGGCATTATCAGAGGATGCGGCAGAGTTCCTTAAACGGCTGGTGAAAGCTCGGTACAATATCTTTGTATCAGGAGGAACCGGAGCAGGCAAGACTACGTTTCTAAATGCATTATCTGATTATATCCCACAGCAGGAACGGGTTATTACGATCGAAGATTCTGCGGAACTACAGTTGAAGAATGTAGTAAATCTCGTTCGGCTGGAAAGTCGGAACTCAAATGTAGAGGGAACGAATGCGGTTACCATCCGGGAGCTTATTAAGTCCAGTCTTCGAATGCGGCCGGATCGTGTGATCGTAGGAGAGGTTAGGGATGCGGCTGCCATTGATATGCTTGCGGCTATGAATACCGGACATGATGGGAGCCTCTCTACCGGACATGCGAATTCTTCCGGAGATATGATCACTCGTCTGGAATCTATGGTATTAATGGGAATGGAGCTTCCGCTGGAAGCTGTTCGCAGACAGATCGCATCTGCTGTAGATGTCATTATTCATCTTGGAAGACTGAGGGATGGTTCCAGAAAGGTGCTGGAGATTGCCGAGGTGACCGGGATGCGTGAAGGACTGGTAGAACTTCATACGATATATGAGTTTGAGGAGATGGTGGCGGGAGAAGAACAGGAGGTTACAGATATGGTTTATGCGGCAGCAGGAACACTGTCGGAACAAAATGTGACAGATGGTTTTCAGCTGCAGAAGGTTACAGGCAGACTTCGGGCGCGGGCGGAACTGCTGCATCAGGAGAAGTTCCTACGTGCCGGGATAGCTTACAAGAGCGTATTATGTGCGGAGGTAAGGTCAGAAGGTGCCGGGGTGTGAGATTTTCGGAAGGATCTCCGATAAGGTTTCCGGCAGTATTTTCAGAAGGATCTCCGGTAGGGTTACCGGCGGCATTTTCGGAAGAATCTCCGGTAAGGTTACTGGCGGAAGATTTGACAGAAAGGAAGAAAGGGATGAACAGACAGGAGGATACAAGAAGAAAAACAGATTATAGAATATACAGACTGTCTCTGCCTGAGGTGGCGGTGTGTCTGATCCTATATCTGGGGCTTGTCGGGATCATTAGTTTTCTATATTACAATTCTCCGCTTCCTATACTGATTGCAGCGCCGGGAGGTGTGGCGGCACTTCGAGTCTTTCGAAGCAGATGCATAGAGAAACGACAAAGGCAATTATATGTCGAGTTTAAGGATATGGTGCAGTCGCTTGCGGCAAGTATGGGAGCAGGATATGCATTTGAAAATGCATTTACGGCGGCATATGAAGAAATGCGCAAGTTATATGGAGATTCTGGTCTTATCGTGAAGGAATTGAAATGGGTGATACGTGGGCTTCGAATGCATGAAGATATAGAATATCTGCTTCAGGATATGGGGGAGCGTTCCGGAGTTCGTGAGATATCGGAATTTGCGCAGGTTGTCGGTGTGGCAAAACGAACCGGTGGCAACATGGTTCACATTATGAAAGCAACGGCGGCAGATATCAGCCGGAAGATGGAAGTGGAGCTTGAGATACAGACGATGATCGCAGCGAAAAAATATGAACAGAAGATTATGTTGATCGTTCCATTTTTCATTCTAGCATATCTGCGGATCGCAAATGGAAGCTATATACATATTTTGTATGAGAATATAGCAGGCAGACTGATTATGACAATCTGTTTGGCTGTAAGTATCCTTTCTGCTGCGTGGAGTAGAAAAATGATCAGGATAGGAGTGTGACGGATGGAGTTACCGGGTGTAAGAAGATTATATAAAAGGTATGGCAGGTATCTGGATCACAGGAGGGTCAGAGCCGGTCTGCGTAAGGTTCATGTAGTATCAGAAGAACGTCTGGGACAGATATGTGAAGATTATTATACCGGGCTGATATCCAGAACTCTTATGATATTGATCTTAATGGTGGTTCTGATGATTGCCGCAGGGGTTAAAGAATTCAGTCAGGAACGAAAGGTGGTGCTGGATCGCGACTCATATGGAGGAGATGAGAGCAGTATGGAATTGCAGACAGAGATCGATGGAGAACAGAAACATTTTCATGTTGCGGTGCTTCCAGTCATGTATGATGCCGACAGCATAGAGCAGGCATTTGATGCGGGATTTGAATATCTGGATTCAGTGTATCTGGGAGAAAATGGGAGCGCAGATCAGGTGAAGAAGGATCTGAACCTGATTGATGAGATCGAAGACCTCGGACTTGATGTTTCGTGGGAGATAGACCGTGATGACTGTGTGGATTTTAAGGGTGCGATTCTGGATGGTGATTATCCGGAGCCGGTTCTGGTCAATCTGACGGCGACGTTATCGTATGAGGATTTTCAGGCGGTAAGGCAGTATCCGATTCGTATAACCGGGAAAGAAAAGACGAAGACGGAACAGGTTATAGATCAGCTGAAAGAGCAGATCCGATTTATGCAGCTTCAGTCAAATGACAGCCGGCAGTTAGAGCTTCCGGCTGAGTTGGACGGATATGCTATTACGACAAAAAAGAGTATTCCTTTGCCATTTATAGTGTTCTTATTATGTGTAAGCATTGGTGTTCTTCTGGTTTGCAAAGGATATTCTGATCTGCATAAGGCAGGACAGAAGCGGAATCAGGAACTGATGCAGGCATATCCATCATTTGTCGATCTGTTGTCATTGTATATGGGAGCGGGTCTGACAGTAAAAGGAGCACTTCTAAAGATCGTTACTATGACGGATAGTCGTATCCTTTCGGAGGAGATCAATTATACATTAAATGAGATCCGATCAGGCATACCGGAGACAGAAGGGTATTACAGATTGGGAAATCGACTGGAGCTTCCGGTCTATTTGAAGATGATGACGCTGCTTTCTCAGAATATCAGAAAAGGTACAAGAGATATCCTGAATATGCTTGCAGAGGAAGAGCTGTCAGCACTTCAGTTGAAACGGGAACTTGCAAAGAAGAAAGGAGAGGAGGCAGGAACCCGACTGTTGTTTCCTATGATATTACAGCTGGGCGTTGTAATGATTATCGTGATAGCGCCTGCACTGATGGGATTTTAAAGAATACCATAATTGGATCAATATTGTCGGGACTTTAAATAATGTCGGGGCAGAAAGTTCAAAACGAAAAAATAAGTTAAGTAATGAAATAAAAGAGAAGGAGGAAGGGTGCCGGATAAACCGGAACCTAAGAGAGCTATGAAGAATGTAAAACGTTTTTTAACAGATGAAAGTGGAATGGGTGTTGTAGAGATTTTGCTGATCACAGTTGTGTTGATCGCAATGGTTCTGATCTTTCAGAACAAGATTACGACGCTTGTAAATAACATATGGAAATCAATCGGTAAGAGTGCAAAGAAGATCTATTGATAAGGAGGTCAGAATGAGAAATCAGGGACAGATCACAGTATTTCTCAGTCTGATACTGATAAGTCTTCTGGTTTTGTTCCTTGCGGCTATCGGAGTGGTTGAATTTCATATGGACAGAGCAAGGGTATCGGAGGCTGCGAAAGGAGCCTCCGAGCATATCAAAGCCGATTATCAGGAGCAGATATTTGAGGAATATCATGTGCTTTTGCTGGATAAAACGTATGCAGGCAGAGGAGAGGGAGCATTGGAAGACAGAATGCTTCGTTATCTGGATTATACACTTTCGTCATATGGATTTCAGATACAAGATGTCAGTCTTACCGGAATGAAATCTGTGATGGATTCACATTGTGCGCTGCTAAGAGAGCAGATCCGCGATTATATGACTTTGTATTTACAGGTAAAGGCAGTAAAGGATATTGGAGAATGGATGCAGTTGGATGATCGTTCGGCTGAGACTATGGCACAGGAGATTGCAACAGGGAAGCTGGAAGAAAGTGAGAAATCCGGTGACTGGCAAGGTGAAGATCCAAGAAAAGTATTACAAAGAGAGATGAAGCATGGATTGCTTGATCTGGTACTTCCGGAGAATTCTGGTGTATCAGGTGTGAAGATAGAAATGAGCGAGCTTCCGTCCCATACCGGACAAAAGGATTCGGACAGCAGACAGGATCGTGCAGATGGTGAGGATGATTGCAGCGTGGATACTTCATTTGAGGATATTGATCGTCTGGAAGCAGATATGCAGAAGATGACCCGAAGCGGCTCATCCGAGAGTGGAGAAGCCGGAAATGGTCTGTCGGAGATGACAGATGCAGGGAAAGAACTACTATATGGGCTGACGTGCTTTGATTATTTTACAAGAACCGATGGAAAGGGACATCCGTTGCAATGCGAAGTCGAGTACCTGATCGCAGGCCGGGACAATGATTATGATAACCTGCAGGCCGTTGTAAACCGGATAGTGCTTCACAGGATGCCTGTTAATATGGCGGTATTATTGACTGACCCGGAGAAGATGGCAGAGATCGATAGTATAGCACTTACATTATCACTTGCACCGGGAATTACATATGGAGCCGCCAAATATCTGTTAGTGGCATGTCTGTCTTATGCGGAGACATTGGTGGAGATTCGCTCGTTACTTGCAGGCCATAAGATTCCGCTTGTAAAGACAGGCGCGGAGTGGACTGTAGATTTTGACAGTATCGGTAAGCTTACTGAACTTGATCGGATGGATTATTCAGGTGCGGATGGTGTTGATTACCGGACATTTTTATTCCTGTTTCTGGCAGAAAAAGGAGATGTCATATATGAGCGCATGTGTGATGTTATGCAGATGGTTGTAAGGGAAAAACAGCCGGAGTTTTTGATGAGAGACTGTATCTGTGCATACACGGCAGACCTTGATATCCGGAAGCATGGGACAAATTTCAGCATTGCTATAGAGGCTTCATATCAGGGACAGAGATAATTGCCAGAGATATGTTGAATCAAGATGTTTGCAGAGATATGTCGTATCAGGATTGGAACAAGATAGTAATGTCTTGTGACATTTGGTGATCGTTTGGACCTTGGAGAGGGTCTGAAAAAACTACTACAAAGTAAGATAAGGGGTGGTGTTATATGCTCTCTTGCTTGTCAGGCGGCATGGTTAATATGGTAGTGATACACGTAAAAAGAATAATTGTATGTATAATGTCCCCGTCTCTCCACGGAAAGTTAGATTTTGGTGCCATGCGCAGGGCAAAGAGAGTGTATAAGACCATCCCTTTAGATCAGAAACAAACAGGAAATCGGGGAAGTGCAACATTAGAAGCCATGCTGGTGTTACCGCTGTTTTTATTGGCAGCATTTGCCTGCTTCCAGATTGGGAATCTCCTTCAGACCAGAATGCTGGTATATGAAGCGATGCAGGAGACTGCACAGTATATGGCAGAGACCAAATATATGGAACTGACAGATTCAGAAGCTGACGCGAGCTTAGACGCTGTTACAGCAGGGATGGTGCTTCATACCTATATAGATGATACGGATATGGTTGACCGATATGTAACAGGTGGAAGTAGCGGGATACGGATAAGTCAGGCGGATTACGATACGACTGATGGATGCATCTATCTGCGGCTTGGGTATGGCTTGCAGCAGGAGATTCCATTTATCGGAATAATCAGGTGGAAGGTTTCTGAGCAGATTTGCCAGAAAGCATATGTGGGTCTGATCTTGGACGGAGCAGATAACGATGACAGTTATGTATATATTGCAGAGACAGGTGATGTCTGCCATACCAGCAGAAACTGTTATCACATCCGGCTGACGATCCGGCAAACGAACTTGAACCAGATACAGAATTCGTTATCTCCCTGTGAATTATGTGCAGAAGGAAAACATGCAGATTCTGCGGTGTATGTGACAGAGACGGGTGACCGTTATCATCTATCGATAGGGTGTTCAGGACTGAAACGTACGGTGACAAGGGTTCGCAGGTCGGATGTGACTGGGCTTCCCTATTGCTCTGAATGTGGCAGATAGAAGACAGAAAGGGGATATGTATATGGAGAAGGGCAGAAAAACTCAATGTATGGCTATGAAGACTGACAAGGCGTATGAATATGGAAGTATGGTTATGGAGAATAACAGGCCGTATGAGCGTATAAAGGGTGACGCCGGTTCGATCATAGTTGAAATGTGTGTGCTTATGCCGATCGTTATCACTATTGTATTTATTGCAATTAATATGATGTTCATGCAGATCAACCGGGCAGCTGCGCGGGGAGAAGCGTATGCCATTACATACAATAAAGAAAGCTATATAGCCGGGCAGGCTGGTACAGGAGATGAGATACTGGAACAACAGATATTTCAGTCATTATCAGAATATATGAACAATCTGGATGAGTTGGAGGTCAGTGTATCTGAGAATAAGGGCAGCGGAAAGCTGTTCTATTCTGTAAGAAGACGAAAAACTGTGGTGAAATATGAAGAAAACCATCTGGGCATAGGACTGCTGATCAATAAAAAAGTCAGTCAGAATAAAATCAAACTGGAGGAGGAGATCCGGGATACAGGGAATAATCTCAGGAGGTGGCAGCTATATGGAAAAGAATTATGACACAGATGGATTTGATGTATATATGTTGTTATCTGATGTTGTATGTCAGCCATCATATGAGATGGAGATGTTACAGAGAAATCATATAAGCGGTATTCTCGATATGCGTCTTCGCTATATAGATGGTGAGGGGTATCCCTGTTATAAGGTAAGCGGTCTTACAGAATATGTGGCCGGTATGATGGATATGGATGCAGCATTTGCATCCATGCCGGCACAGCCGACTTCGGATCCTTCGTATGCATCTATGTCGATTTCACCGGAGGAAATCATGCGGGTATTTCAGGCGGTGTTTCATGTAATATGGGAACTCAGACGTTATCTGCTGGTGATGAACGATCTGGTTCTACAGGAAGAATACATATTTTTTGATAACCATAAGAAACAATTTGTTTTTACTTATCTGCCGGGATATCAGATAAGTGTGCGGATGCAGATGCGGGTATTGATGGAACAGTACCTTGGTAGAATGGATCATACGAATCGGGTTCAGGCAGATAAGGTGTATGATCTGTATCAGAAAATAGTCGAAGAATATGTTGATCCGGAAGAGTTAGGGACAGAACTTGATCGGATCTTATCATGTGATGGTTCCTTTCAAATGTCGGGAATCGGATATGCAGAGAAAAAAGGGGGCGGATCTCAGATAGATGATGTTTGCAGGGATATGGAAGCTGTCTGGAATATGAGCAGGGAAGATTCGGAATCGGAAGATCAGGTAAGTATCGAAAAGAGTAGCCTGAGCGACTTAGGAAGCAGGGCGGGAATCAGTATGCGACATCAATGGAATATATATAAGAGCTTGATTATAGGTGGTATGATTCTGACGTTTTTAGCTGGGGTCATAATGGCTTATTTGCAATGTCGAAGATATGGACGGGTGGAACATACGAAGCCGTTATTAGGCATATGCATATTGCTGGCTGTGGAATTGCTGGCATATATAGAGCTTGATAAACGGACAGAAGATAACAGGATATACGAAGAATACCCGAAAGAACCTTTGCAGCATACAGCTTTTAGAGAACAGAAAACAGAAGACATTACGGACGATGAAATTGAGAGCGATGTAGAGAAGCTACGATTATTTGATAAATCGTGCGAGATATGTACGGACGAAAATGCAGCGGATACACAGGTGTTAAATACCGGACAGCCGTATGGGATGTTCGTCTCACTTTCCGGTTATAGTTCTCAGCCGGAAATGGTGTATGTGACCCGGATTCCGGCGTTGATCGGCAGAGGAGATATGGCAGACTGCCGACTACATGGTGAGAGTATCAGCCGGGTTCATGCGAAGCTTGCTTATGCAGATGCAAATTTTATATTGGAAGATATTGAGTCAACAAATGGAACATGTGTCAATGATTATCCATTGAAGAAGGGATATCCGGTATTGTTATTCCCCGGTGATGAGGTTTCATTTGGAAGCGAACGCTATGAGTTTCGGGTGTGTTGATCCGGGACGATTAATTATACAGACGAGGAGGAAATGATGACGCTATGAAGTTTGAAAAAGAAGAAAGAAAACGGAGAAGACGGAGGAACCGGAGAAGACGGGTGATAACAGGCATAATATGTGTGGTATTGGTATGTATATGTTTGTCGATTTATGCATTTGGCAGATCAGAAATGCTGGGTAGTTTTGCCGGTGGTGGTTTGACACTAAGACAGATAGTTATTGCAACAGGCAGTGATGCTATGGAAACGGCTGATAGTACAACGGGTGAAACCGCTGAGATGGCGTTAGCGGTACAGGCGTTACCGGAGCTCATAGAATCAGACATAGAAGAGTACAGGCTTGGAAGAATGAAAGCAGAAAACAGCTGTAAGGATTACCGAATATTACGATATAAGGGCAATACTTATAGCAAACTGTTTTCTGTATATTGTGGGGACAAAGATGCACAGATGCCGTGGTATGGTGAGACGCTGGCAGATGGTGTTCATCGCAGGGGAACAAGAGCAGCCGTTTATAGTGACGATGCGGCAGATCAGTATGCACATAATGGAAGCATGTTGAATAGCAATATTCGAAAAGCATTATATCAGGGATATAAAGAGAAGAAGTCACAGACTGTTATTCAAAATCTTTTAAATTCAATCCGTCATTCTGATGCGACGATAAGTGGGACATCTCCGCTGACGCGAGCACAGGCAGAGTTGATGATCGGCGGGAAGCTTCCCGGTCCGGTAGTAACGAATATTGCACCGACATCAGCAGAAAATAGATTGAAGTATACATATAATATGAGCACAACAGAAACAGCTTATGTCAGTGATAATACCCCTGAACAGAAGCGGAAGAAAAGAACGGAGGTTATCCGGGTGTCAGGAGGAACAGAGAACGGTTTTTCAGTAAAAGTTCCTTCCGGTCAGGGCGTGACATTCTGGATATGTGTGACATGGAATGATACGGTAAAAGACAGCAAATGGAAAGCCTGTACAGGTGGAAGTACAGTGCGGTTAAAAGCGGGAGATCGATTCCTGTTTACAGCAGATATTCAGACGTCGGGAAACACTAAGATAGCAAAGACAGCAGCTGAGAAGTATGGATTTACTACATATGCGGTAGTGCCGGATAATAAAAAGATTCAGTCGTGCTTTGCAGGTGTTTTATATGAATATACATTTGCGATGACTGTTGACTGGGGAAAAAGTCTGACAGATGGTTCATTTACAGTAGAAAAGAATCCGGTAAATCCGGCAGCCGTCAGGCTTCCGTCAGATGAACCTTATTATAATATGGCAGGAATCCGCTATACTGTCTATTCTGACAAAGCTTGTACGGACAAAGCGGGTTCAAACATAGTTGTATCTTATGATGGAAAGGCATATCAGGATAAGGATGGTGCAAATGTAGTATTTGACAGTGAAGCGGCAAGACAACACTATATAACAAAGTATAAATATACGCCATGCATATACTACTGGACAAAGTTGAATCTGGAAAAGGACAGTTCGTATACTTATTATTACAGAGAACGGGATACCGTTTATACCGGAGACGGTAAAGCGAGATGGTATGCGGCAAAAGGAAATACCTATGGCTATCTGGATGCAAATGTCTATCCATACGATACCGCGGGAATCGTTCATACAGGCTATCGGGTTGATTCGGAAGTTAAGAGTTTTACATTAAAAAAGAACAGCACATTTCAGGTGGATGCATCTGTCAGCGAAGATATGGAAAAGGGAAAATTGCGCCTGATAAAGACATATTTTGGAGATATATCACAGACGAAGGGAGTTCGATTCAGACTATATAAAGTTCCGAATGATAAGACTGCCTACGATGCAGAAGGAAGTTCTATATTAATAGGCGAGTATATGGTAAATGCACAGGGAAAAGGAATACCTGTCAGTCTGACATCTGAGGCAATAACACTTGGAATAAAGAGTGATTATAAGGGTGAAGACATTGACTGGTCATTATGTCGGGATATTTATGATCTTCCGCTTGGCTGGTATGTGCTGGTGGAGGATGCTGTGAGTGCAACGGAACGGGGATTCTGTCCGGCACAAGCTGTTTATCATGAGATTACAACGCAAAGTTCGGAGTACGAATTTCAGGTTCATAATTCTAAGATTAATTTATCGGTGAATAAAACGACCGATCAGTTATATGCCGCACACTCATCCGAGTATTCTTTTGCAGGAATCCGTTATCGTTTATATATGGCGGATGCGACAGGAGGTTGCTCTGTGGAGGATGCTCGATATGCGGGAGAATTTGAGATACAGGAGGATGGAAAGGGCAAGGTGACAGATATAAATAAAGGATTTGCCCCGACCGACGGAGCAACGATTGCTCTTACGAGGAAGGATGAATATACATTAGACGGACTACCGGCTGGTATCTATTATCTGGTCGAAATTTCGGGAAATGCATATTTTGAGAAAAATCTGACACCTCAAAAAGTAGATATGTCCTTAGAGAATCGTGATCCAAACGATGAGGGCAGTTATCGGTATGAGATAACCGTAGCGGATACGGCTAAGACCGGAGAATTAAGGCTTGAAAAAGTAAGCGAAGCTCCGGAGATAACAGACCATGATACCCGTTTCTCACTTGAGGGTGCGGTATATGAGGTATATATGGTAACCGGCAAAGATCAGCCGTATGATGAACGGTATAAAGTCGGAACCTTTACGACGAAACTCAGACAACAGACGAATAATGAGACATTGACAGCAATTGGAATTCCGGAGATTTTAAATTCCTGTGGTGTGGAAAATCAATTTCGTATGCCGGATGACAGTCTGGTTGCGATTTCAGCAGATCAGGAAGAATGCGTATTTTCAGGACTTCCGTTTGGATGGTATGCGGTTGTGGAGGTGAAGGAATCGGAAGGCTTTGCGCTTGATCCTGTAATATATTATAAGCACCTTACACCGGAGCATCCGGAAGAAAAAGTAAGACAGACGATACTTTCAGTAGAAACAACGACGGAGACGACAACCGAGGATACAACCGAGACAACGACCGAGAATACAACCGAGACAACGACCGAGGATACAACCGAGGATACAACCGAGATAACAACCGAAAACAGTACTGAGGTAACGACGGAGAACAGTACTGAAATTACAACCGAAAACAGCACCGAAATAACAACTGAGAATACCACGGAAGCAACCACTGAAGATACGGAAGAGCTTACTGCAGAATTGACGACTCAGACGACCGAACAGATACATGAATCAGGAACCCCGAAGACAGGTGATCAGACCAGCCTCTTATTGATTGCCTGTATCGGAGCAGGAGCTGCTCTTTTGGCAGCCATGATATTATTGATCTGTAGAAACGGAAATAAGAAACGAAAATAAATAGGATAGAAAAAGCCCAGCACCTTGAAAACTAATAATTGCTATCAATCACCATTTCGGATATAATATCTTTAGTTGTATTTTGGAGGAAATCGTCATGTCTTATATGGCATTATATCGTAAATGGAGACCGGATACTTTTGAAGAAGTCAAGGGTCAGGATCATGTTGTAACAACACTAAAGAATCAGATCATAAATAACAGGATCGGACATGCATTTCTGTTCTGTGGAACCAGAGGAACCGGAAAGACATCCATAGCTAAGTTATTTGCAAAGGCAGTAAACTGTGAGCACCCGATAAATGGTAGTCCATGTAATGAGTGTGCGGCATGTCGTGCAATCGCCGATGGATCATCCATGAATGTGATCGAGATCGATGCGGCATCTAACAATGGTGTAGACAATATCAGACAGATCCGAGAGGAAGTTCAGTATTCGCCATCGGAAGGAAAATATAAGGTATACATCATCGATGAGGTTCATATGTTGACACAGGGAGCGTTTAATGCTCTGTTAAAGACGTTGGAAGAACCACCGGCTTATGTCATCTTTATATTGGCAACAACAGAATCACATAAGATTCCGATTACGATATCATCAAGATGTCAGAAGTATGAATTTCGCAGGATTTCAGTAGAAACGATCAGTGATCGTCTGATGGAGCTGCTTGGCAGAGAGCAGATCGAAGCTGAGAAGAAAGCAGTTGATTATATCGCCAAAGCGGCGGATGGCTCTATGCGAGATGCACTTAGTATTCTGGATCAGTGTATAGCCTTTAATATAGGTAAAAAACTGACATACGAGAATGTTCTGGATACGATCGGTGCAGTCGATATCGATGTATTTGCCCGATTGCTTGACTGCGTGATAAAGCTCGATGTTGTCGGCGCGATCGATCTGGTAGATGAGGTCGTATGGCAGGGACGTGAGTTGTCCCGGTTCGTTTCAGAATTCACATGGTTTCTTCGAAATGTACTGCTGGTGAAGGTTTCACCGGAGGCAGATCAGAAGCTTGATATGTCAGCAGAGAATCTGGAGCGGTTAAGACAGCTTGCAGCACAGATCGATACGGATGCACTCATTCGTTATATCAATATATTCTCGGATACATCGGCAAATATCAAATATGCGGTTCAGAAGCGTATCGTTCTGGAGCTTGCAGTGATCAAATTATGCAAACCGGAGATGGAGACAGATTACAGTGCACTGCTTGACCGGGTCCGAGTTCTGGAACAGAAGTTAGAGAGTGGAGCTGCCGGATTAGTGGTTGCCGGGAACAATGGTATAGGAAGCTCGGTATCAGAAGGTGTTACAGCATCGGCAGGAGCAACAGTGCAGGGTGCCGGAGCAGTATCACAGGAATTGCTGGATCAGATCTGCACAAGACTGAAGCAGGAAGGAATGCAGATAGGAAAGGCACCTGCAATGGGAGAAGCAGATATAGAAGCAGCATCGAAGAAACTGTCAGAACAGCTGAAGAAAGAACTGCCGGAAGCGAATTATAATGAATTAAGAGAGTTCGTAGAGCAATGGGATATCATCATGGATGGATATCAGAATATTACGAAGAAATTTCTGGAGAAAGCAAGAATCAATATTAATGAAGCCAAGGATGGTCTGTATCTGGCATATGTTCAGAATGAAGATAATAAGCAGGCAATCGCTTATTTTGAAGGAAAAGAACGAATGGCAGCATTACGGGAGCATATAGAGAAAGTGACCGGAAGACAGGTAAAGATCGAGTTGAAGGTTGTCTCAAAGAACAGTGATGCAGCACAGGAGATCGAGGCGAATGATCTTACGAAAATCAATTTTGCTATTCAGTATGAATAAAAACATAAAAAAGAGTTAAGAATCAAGGAGGACATATAAAATGGCTAAAAGAGGCGGCTATAATATGGGTATGATGCCTGGTAACATGAACAACTTAATGAAACAGGCACAGAGAATGCAGAAACAGATGGAGACAACTACCAAGGAATTAGAAGACAAGATATATGAATCTTCTGTAGGTGGCGGAGTTGTTACAGCAAAGGTTTCCGGTAAGAAGGAATTAATGGAGATCAAGCTGGATCCAGAAGTTGTTGATCCTGATGATATCGAGACATTAGAGGATCTGATCATTTCTGCTGTCAATGAAGCATTCCGTATGCAGGATGAAGATTATCAGGAGAATATGAATAAGATTTCCGGCGGTATGGGTCTTGGAGGCTTACCGTTCTAATGGATATATATGGTGGTGAAGTAAACCGTCTGATCGAAGAACTTGGCAGACTTCCGGGTATCGGAGCAAAGACAGCACAGAGACTGGCATTCCACATAATCAGTATGCCGGAGGAACGTGCGCAGGCACTGGCAGATTCGATTGTAAATGCAAAGAAGAAGATAAGATACTGCAATAACTGTTATACGATTACCGACAGTGATCTCTGTCCGATCTGTAGATCGGCAAATCGAAACCATAAGGTGATCATGGTTGTTGAGACTCCGAGGGATCTGGCAGCATATGAACGAACGAATCAGTATGATGGTGTGTATCATGTACTGCATGGAGTGATCAATCCATCTCTGGGAATCGGACCGGCAGATATCAAGATCGCAGAATTGATGAAGCGGTTACAGGGAGATGTAGATGAACTGATCATTGCAACAGGATCGGGACCGGAAGGTGAAGCAACGGCGATGTATATATCGAAGCTGGTCAAGCCGGCAGGCATCAAAGTGAGCAGGATAGCCAGTGGTGTACCGGTAGGCGGAGATCTGGAATGCATTGATGAAGTGACGCTTCTTCGGGCATTAGAAGGCAGAGTATATTTATAGGGACAATTAAATAATGTTTTACATATAAAAGAAGAAAGAGGTGTTTAGGAATGTTGCGAGTTGGATTACTTACCAGTGGCGGCGATTGTCAGGCACTGAATGCAACCATGCGTGGTGTAGCAAAGGGTTTGTACGAGTTATTTGATGAAGTAGAGATTTATGGTTTCCTGAATGGATATAAGGGCTTGATGAGAGCACAGTATATCAAGATGCAGCCGGATGATTTCTCAGGCATTATGACAAAGGGTGGAACGATTCTTGGTAGTTCCAGACAGCCATTTAAACTTATGGGAGAACCGACAGAGGATGGTCTTGATAAGGTGAAATCCATGAAGGACACATACAAGAAGCTGAAGCTGGATTGTCTGTGTGTATTAGGAGGAAATGGTTCGCAGAAGACAGCAAATCTGTTAAGCGAGGAAGGTTTAAATGTAATCGGTCTTCCAAAGACGATCGATAACGATCTTTGGGGAACCGATATGACATTTGGTTTCCAGAGTGCTGTTGATGTGGCAACACAGACGATTGACTGTATTCATACGACAGCAGCATCCCATAATCGTATCTTTATTGTAGAGATTATGGGTCACAAGGTTGGATGGATCACATTACACGCAGGCATTGCGGGTGGCGCAGATGTTATCCTGATCCCTGAGATCCCATATGATATCAAGAAAGTATATGAAGCAATCGATAAGAGAACGAAGAACAATAAAGGCTTTACTATCGTTGCAGTAGCAGAAGGAGCAATCTCCAAAGAGGTTGCTGAGCTTCCAAAGAAAAAGAGAAAGGAAGTAATCGCAAATTCTCCGTATCCATCTGTTGCATATGAGATGGCAGACAAGCTCAAGGAGTTCACAACACAGGATATCCGTATCGCGATTCCCGGTCATACACAGAGAGGTGGAAGCCCATGCCCATATGACAGAGTGATCTCATCCAGATTCGGTGCAAAGGCTGCGGAGCTGATCAAGGCAAAGGATTTCGGAAAGCTCGTTGTATTCAAGGATAATATGGTAACTGCTATTCCATTATCAGAATCAGCAGGAAAGCTCAAATATGTATCTCCGGATGACGATACTGTACTGGCGGCAAAAACGCTTGGAATCTCATTTGGCGATTAAATTCAGAGAAAAACAGTTTTTCAGTAACATAAGTCTCTCTGTCTGCATATATACTAATAGTAATTAAGATTGTAGACAGGGAGATTTGTATGCAGAACGAATTCAAATACATTCCATATGACGGTAAGGATACGAATATAAGAGGATTGATAAAGAATGGAAATGTATATAGTCTGACAAGAGGTATGTCAGGTCTGCTCCTGCCGGATGATCCAAATGAAGATCTCAGCCGTGCGGAAAAGGACTGGGCATATCTGAAAGAGATGTACCCTGAACGGGTACGGCGCATCAGTGCAATGGTAGAAGAAGAATGTGATAAATTGGAATATGCCGGAAGTCCGATGTTTGCGGAATATCCGGATGCAGAGGTTATCCGTAAAATAGCAAGAGATGTCTATGCGGAACTTCCCGATCTGGATATTGATATCCACTTGGATATGGAAGCGGCACCATCAGAACCTCCGTATGTACCGAGGGGAAATGGTTGTGGTAACTGTATGATGCGTAATTTGATAGAAACATTGATCTGTAATGAATTTTACTGTAGACGTGAGCGCTACAGAAGATGTAGGAGACGATTTTACCTGTGAAGAAAATAGGAACACTTATTATGAGAATAATAGTAATGGCAGTTTTCTTTGTGATTACTATTTTTTTAGTTGATAAATTTCAGAATAGACAATATAAGAATCTGGCAATGGAAATGGAGAATGCCACATTGCCTTTAGTATATGTAGACTATGAGGGCAGATATATTAACTGCCTTCATGGTTATACAACGGTAGTTGATACCACTCTGTTCAGAGACTGCATTACCCCGGTTACAGATGATAAGAAGGTGCGGCTTGCAGTAGATGATAAGAATGGTTATGCAAAAGATTACAGCTATGAGCTTCGATCGATATCGGGTGACTCATTGATCGAGAATGGTGATCTTGAATCGGATGGGGAAGAAAACGGCTATCAGATGTTTGATATCGAGATTCGTATGGATATAAAGCCGGATACAGAATATATGCTTGTATTCAAGCTTGACGGAAAGGATGAAGAAACGGTTCGATATTATACAAGAATTGTGATCAATGACAATTATCACGCAGATGAGCTGCTTGATTTTGTACAGAAATTCAATGCTGCAACATTTGAGTTTGATACTTATGAAGAAGCATCCCTGATCTATCCGTATATGCAGGCATATAAAGGACAAGATGATGATAGCGTATCCATGGGACATATGAATCTGAACAGCAGTTATAAGGATCTGATCTGGAGCGGAATGAACCCGATTCGTATTACATCGATCATTCCACAGATTAAAGAGATTGATGTAAATTATGCCGTGATCGAATTAGACTATGTAACGATGACAGAGGATTCAAACGGAGAAACAGATTATTACTCTATCAGGGAATACTATCGTGTGAGTTACAAAGAACTGCAACCGGATGACACGACAGTCGGTGCGGAAACCGGTGATATGACTGGTGCCGGAGCAGAGGACTCAACCGGAGATACAGGCTCCGGAGATGGCGAAGCATCTGCTGATGAGGGTACGATCTCGGTTATGAACTTTGACCGGTATGTGGATGAATATTTCAACAGAACCGGTGTCGATAATAAGAATAATGTCTATGAGATCGGTATTGTTCTGGATAAGAAATTAGACTACAAATACAGTTCAGATAATAAGAAAATCGCATTTGTAAGAAATGGACAATTGTGGTTGTATAATTATTCTGAAAATCAGATATCTATGGTATTTGGTTTCTGGATGGATGATGTGGAGAATGTTCGAAACACATATGATCATTATAATATTAACATTATATCGATGGATGATGATGGAAATATCAAGTTTGCGGTATATGGTTATATGAACCGTGGCGCACATGAAGGCAAGCTTGGAATCAGTCTGTGTTCTTATGATGCTGCAACTATGGAAGTGACTGAACTGGTATTTGCTGAATGCAATGAGCCATATGCAGCAATGAAGGATGAAGTATCCAGACTTACCTATTATGATGGTACTAATTTTTATTTTATGCTTGGAAATAAAGTGAATTGCATTAATGTGGATCAGAAACAGTTATCTTATTTTATAGATCAGGTATCACTCGATCATGTATATGTATCAGATAATATGGAAGTGATCGCATATGACAGTTCTGATAACAGTACGGATAATTCCGTTCTTACAATGGTGAATCTGAAAACCGGACAGACATATACTTTTGATTCCGGTGCAGGTAAGAGTCTGATATGTTATGGCTTTAAGAATTCAGATATGATTTATGGAATCTGTGATGTGGCAGATAACTCTATGCAGTTGGATCAGGAATCATTTGCAAAGGCGGGACTGGCAGAATCTGTATACAGCAAGATACCGTCTTATAAATTGTTTATTGTGGATGAAAATGGAGAACAGATCAAAGAGTACGAAAAGGGCGATACTTATATTGTAGATGTTCGGATTGAAGATAATCTGATCTATATGACCAGAGGAGTGAAGTCAGGAGAAAATTTTAAGCAGACAGACGATGATTTCATCACTTTCAAAGAAGATGATGCTGTAGCAAGAATACAGATTGCGACAAGAAGTTCATCCAGTGGTATATCAAAGCTTTATTTTACGGTTCCATCGAATATTTATCTGACATATGTACCATATCTGAATATAACGAAGAATACTGTAACGAATCGTTCCTCAGATATGCTTATTACAGTTGAAGATGAGTATGCAGGATATATGGTATATGATAATCTGGGGCTGACAGGTATTTATGATAAGGCAGGAGATGCAATCAATCGGGCAACAAAGATATCGGGTATCGTAGTATCCAAAGATGGCGAAGTCGTATACAGACAGTCAGAGACACAGGAGTATAATACGATTGCATCGTCAATCTATCATCAGAGCTCAAAAAGTGTGGAAGCTTCCATTTGGGATTGCGTTTATATGACACTGATCTATGAGGGCGTTACAGATCTGACATACGATGAGATGAAGGCATCGTATACAGATCCGGTAGAGACACTCACTGTACTCGGTAAATATCCGGGTGCAGATATCTCCGGTATTTCATTAGATCTTGTATTTGGATATATCGGCAGGGGTATTCCGGTTATCAGCAGGATAAATGACGGAAGGTATGTATTGATCGTCAGCTATAACAGTGAGGCGGTCAGATACTATGATCCTGTACTGGATGAAGAAGTGCGGGTGTCAAGAAAAGAATATGAAGCCTCTATGAATAAGGGAAATAATGAACTTTATTCCTATGTTCAGGAGTAGAATTGAAAAGATATACAGAAGGGGTCAAAGACATTACACAAAAGGTTTGAGTTCTGCCGTATATAAAATAAAAAGAAAAGCTGCCGATTCCGGCAGCTTTTCTATATTATGATAACAACGTTCTGTGTGGATTACTCCTCTGAAATTGTTCCAACAGGACATGAACCTGCACATGCGCCACATGAAATGCACTGTGAACCATCAATAACGAAAACACCACCGTTATCGCTAATAGCTCCAACTGGGCATGAACCTGCACATGAACCACAACCGATACATGAATCACCAATTACGAATGCCATATGATTGTCCTCCTTTTAGTAATAATAATCACATCTCGTTACCTATTCTAAATCAAAAAGTTTTTTATATCAAGTGAAATGAAGTGATTTGTAAAAAATTAGTCTGTGCTAACTTGAGTTTGCCTAGCTTTTTTTCATATAAAAGGATAGACAATTAAAATTGTGTATACTATAATAATGAAGATATTTTTGGAATCGAAAAATGTCATAAAATCAATGAAGAATACAGGAAACAGGAGGAAATATCCACATGGCAAAGATCAGTAAAGATATGCTTATAAATGATATTTTAGCAGTAGATGCAGGAAATGCTGCAATTCTTATGGCGGCAGGTATGCATTGTATCGGATGCCTTGCAGCAGCCGGAGAGACATTAGAGGAAGCAGCAGCCGTTCACGGTTTAGATGCTGCAGAGCTGGAAGTTGAGATTAATGATTATCTTGCAAAGAAAGAGGAGCAGCAGGCATAGTGATTTGTAACAGCCCGAGCAGCAGATCTGTAAAAAAGAAACCATTCCCGAAAGAGTATTGACAGGAATGGTTCTTTTTTTGTACAGAAATTCGGATGTAACAGAAAATGCTGTATCTGAATCTTTTCAATTGTAAAAATATACAGGAATCAAGCTTCCCATGAATAAATATTTATAGAGCAGACAGTGTCTGTACTGCCTCATCTTCAATAACCATCTTATAATGTTCTTTGAAATGATAAGGTGTCGCTGACGTCATCTTTTGAGATGAACCGTATTCACCGAGTATATAGCAGACACGATTGAATTCCGGTATGGTATTCTGGTCGTTTGTGAACAGAAGATAGAAGCGCTTATCTACCGGATTCTTATATAATGTGTTGGTACTGAAATAAAAGCCGGCAATCTGCTTGGAGGCTTGGATCACAGTATTCAATGAATCAAACACGATAAGTCTTGTCAAGGCTTTCTGTGTTTCTTCTTCCTTTGATTCAGGAGTGGATGCAGGGGTATCAAAATTCGTTGTGATCTCTGCATTATTACCTGCGATACTTGATAAGCTGTTTACGAAGCCTTCCAGAGCATTAAAGATTGCTTCCGGTACCTGAGAAGAATCTCCGTTGATTCCGATATTGATCTGACCGGATATGACGTTATCATCGTCATCGGAGGAAAAAGTAAGATCTTCGTCATCGTAATCATCTTCTTCATCGTCATAGTCGGTATCATCAGCATCCGTATCTTTTGTGAACCTTGAGAATCTGGTATCTAATTCCTCCGGATCCTCAACCTTGGTTACGATCAATATAAGGCATTCTGATGAGATTGGGATGGCCTCGATCATCAGAGGTATATCATCAACTTCAAATCCGAGTTCGTTGGATGCTTGTTGCATCATTTCGCGAAACAGCTCCTTTGCCTTTGGAGAACCATATGCGAGTTCGGATATTTTTAATTGTTTGTCTGCTAAATCTGCTTTATTCAATGTGCATCTGATCTGATTTTCACTTAAGCGTTCAATTTTCAATAGGATCACCCCATTTCTGATAGTTACCCGGATGGGTAGAAAACAAGTCATGCAATTGTGTATTAAAACGCACTTATAGTTTACCATATTTGACGAACAAGTAAATAGGGTATAATGTGAAAAAATATGAAATAATTTATAAAAAATCTGTGTGTAATGAATAAAGATATATCCACAGTATAAATTATGTAACAAAAGGAGATTGGGTTCATAATTCATATATTTGACTGCGGTTTGACCATAATTTTAAAAAAATGGGTTGGCAAACGTCTTCAGATAGGGTAATATAAATACAGACATCTTATGAACCTTTCATGTGGTTCGGCACGGGTGTTTTTTTTATGCCGGTGAATATCCGTTTAATGATCTGTATATGACAAATGCTGTTTATGCCTAAAGGGTTGTCCATGATATGATTAATATTCACACATCACAGTTTGATTATGTAAGAATGCACATGGGAATCGGTGGGCAGACAGAGTCAATTTTCCATATAAGAAAGAAACTTTAACCAAATAAATCAAAATAGATATCAGCAGATAATTTGTAGAAGATTACAAAAAGAAAAATTTGCTGATATGACCATGCACAAAATAATTGAAGGCAGGGCGCATATAAGGTGTCCCTGCCTTTTTTCTATTCTGTCAGTGTATCGCTGTATTCTGTTATAAAATACCAGATACCTTCAGCTATCGCAGCGGCCATGGCATCCTGATAATCGGCAGAAGTAAGTGCTTTACATTCATCTGGGTTACTTAAGAAGCCGCACTCAACAATGACGGCAGGACAGGGGCTTTTTTTCAGGATCATGTATTCGGCATTTCCTTTTACAGGTCTTTCATTATCGGGATCGATATTGGATTGAATCGAGCCGTGGATACTTTCGGCGAGCAGCTTCCCCTGTTTTGAGTCTGTTAAATAGAAAACCTGAGCACCATGTACTGAAGGATCGGTGAAACTGTTTTGGTGGATACTGATGAACAGGTCAGACTGATGTTCTGCAACAATCTGAATACGATGGTTCAGGTCTGAGGTTTTCATCGTTCCTGTTGCCTTGGTATTCAGGGAACTGTCATCCTCTCTGGTCATATAGACGACAAAGCCCATGTCGGTCAGTTTCTGTTTTAGGGCAAGGGTGATCCGGAGATTGATATTCTTTTCCTGAGAGCCATCTAACCCGATCTTTCCCGGATCGTAACCGCCGTGTCCCGGGTCCAGGGTAATGATATATTTGGATGACGTATCATTTGTCTCTGAAGTATCAGGAACTATTTCGGGAACCGGCGCTGACTGATTATCTGTATCAGGAGAAGTATCCGGCTTATAATAAAAAAGCAGGAGAACCGATAAGGAACAGAAGAAGATCAGACCGAATACAAGTTTGCGATTGATTTTTCTTAGGATAGAGGCATTTGCTGGCTTCATGGAAATCACCCGGTATACGCTGTTATTCATATCTATGCAGAGAATAGGGAGTACATGACAATATAACGCAAATAACAGGATATTTGTTGACATTTGGCAGGGCAGGAATTAAGATAAAGCATGTAAATTTCATAATGATAGAATCTGCTCAGATGCAGTCTTTTTCGTATCTGATCAGGGGGAAATTCGGTGAGAATCCGGTGCAACCGCCATTACTGTGTTAAGGCATCAGCCTTTCAGTCAGAATACCCGCAGATTTCATGAGATTTTTCCGCCACCTGTATAAGACAGGAACCAGATCGGCGGAGATGGGCAGTAAGACATTATTGCCTATACAGCTTTTGGGCGAGGGAAAAGCAGATGATGAAGAATAATAATCCCCTGCTTGGAACCAACAATTACATATTTATAAAGAAAGGAATCTACGAAATGAAACGAATCAGGACACTGGTGCTTTCGTTTTTATTTGCGTGCGCAGTTTTATTCGTGCCATTTGCAGTAAATGCAGGTTATGGTATTCAGAATGTTGCGGCAGCGGAAGAAGATGAAAGTACGACCGATTACAGCACAAAATATGTTGTGCTGTCTCTTGAGGGCTTTACGATCGGACAGGGATTTTATATCACACCGACTCGTATGTCTTATGAAGAGATTGGAAATGTCTGGAAACAGGAAGGGATAGACATTGATCTGTCTAAATTGACCGTTTCACAGGCAACTTATGCATTTTTCAAGAAAGCAGGACTTCAGACAGAGCCTGCAGGATCAAGTGCCTACAATGACAGCAACTTTTATCTGGCAAATATCAAAGGCATTGATAAAGGAACTGTAAAAGTTCCAACAGCACTCTTGGATGCATATAAGACACGTAACAATGGAAATGATCTGGAGCTGGATGACAAAACCGGTTCCGGACTCGGAGAATTTGATTACACATCATGGTCAGGCTGGATGATCACAGATGATAATGTATCTTGCAACACAAGTGCAGGAGCATATCTTGTAGACCAGGGAACCGGAGCAAATACCAATGTTCTTCGTTGGCAGTTTACACTTGCCGGTTATGGAGCAGATATTGGATGTGGATTTGAAGGAAATGAGGCATATTATGTAACACAGGATAAGACTGATCTGTATACATTATATGCAGAGAATGAAGAAGAAATTGCCAAAGATGCATCATTAAATGCAGAGCTTCTGGCAGTTATGACAGACCTGAATGCATCAGCAGATGATGTTGCAGATGCGGAATTGAAAATCAAAAAACTTAACGGAAATCTTGTATCAATCAAAATGAATAACGATGCACCATATATGACTCTTACAGATGCAGATGGAAAGACAGTGGCGGCTGGACATCCGGACAGTAATCATGTATATACAGTTGGACTTGAAAAAGGAACATATCGTTTATCAGGTTATAAATTAGTGAATGATAAAAAGGTAGATATGGGTTCAATCGATCTGGTTGTTACCAATGATGCTAAGCAGTCATATACATTATATAGCGTAACAGGAATTGCCTGTACAAATGCAGACACAGTTGACGGTTCAAAGGTATACTGGACAGAAGGCAAAGATTATACAATCACATCTAAGGTTATGTCACCGGATAGTGTAGATCGTCATGCGTCTCTTGGACTGATGCAGGCAGCAACTGCAACTGATTATGCGAGATATGCAGCACTTTGTTATGCTGCTGATATGGTTGAGGTGACAGTTACACCTTTAGGAGAGCATGTGTCAGCTTATGCTTCGAAAGTGGTATCCAATACAATCACTTCAAGCCGTTCCTATGGATATTCTATATCCGCACCGGTAGCAAGAAAGGTAACATTTACTGTACCGGAAGGAGCTGAGCTTCGTGTCGGAATCCTGTCAACCTATTATATTTACAGAGATGAAACAGGTACAAAGATAGAATCTGACGAAGAAGGTTATGATACATATGAGTATAATCTCGGAAGTGGTACTACTTATTATTATCGTGTATCCGGTGCAGGCGGTGTAACTTACTGGAACTGGGTTTCAACAAGTCAGGATGCAGATTATACAGTTACAAAAGCAGATATGTATATTGGGGATGATTCCTACAATCCGGATACTGTATATCATGATCTATCCAAGAACCTGTATGATGTTGCAGATATTTATCTTACATCAGATGAGCGTGGATATCTTTCTATGAAGAAGGGTGAGAAGTATAGTCTGGAATGTTTCCGTAACTGGCAGGCGGTTGAAAGCTTTATGAATTCTAAAATAGCAGAACCGGATTTTCATTATACAGTTATTGATGAAAATGGAAACCCTTCCAACGATGTAATTTCAGTTACACCGGGAGCCCATTCCGAGGTCGCAGAGATTCAGGCGAAATCCGAAGGAACAGCACTTCTTCTGGTAACATATGATGCAGAGATCAATATGGCAAGCAAAAATATGGGCGGAACAAACTTCAGTGCGATCTGGCCGGAAAATACAGGTGTTGTTGTAGTAACTGTTGATCAGGATGGAACCGGCATTCAGACCAATATGACAATCAACGAAGGAAAGAATTCAGAAAAGGCAAAAACTGCAGCAGACGGAATCGATTCACAGCTTGATGTTCTTTATTATCTGAAGGGAACAGAAGGTGCAGAGTATACATTTGCACCGGAAAGCGGAGTATCTGTATCCGTTCTTCGTCCGGAGATCGTTGGTGGAAAACTGACATATGGTGGTTTCTCGGCAAAAGATATTACAGAGAATGAGGATGGAAGCTATACGATTGCAGGACTGACAGAAGGTCCTAATGTTGTTAAAGTTACAAAGAACGGAGTTAGTACCTATCAGGTAATTCGTGCAAAAGAGGTAGAGGTTTCATATACCTATAAAGATGCCGATGGAAATGATATAACTGCGGATAAGCTTACAGCAGGTGATTCTATTGTGATTTCCTATGGTGAGAGAACAGAAGATGGAAAGCGTTCTTATAATGGTACATATATTCCTGCTAACAAACTGGCAGGTGTATATAATATGTATGGTACTATCTATCTGACAGATGATGAGGGTAATGTATATAAGAGCAAGACAACTCAGTATCCATATGCGGCTACTCCGGCTGCACAGACAGTAACAGTTACTGTTCCAACTTATTATACAGAGGATACATTTACTTTAGACGGATGTCTTCTTGAATCAGGATTTGGTTCAGTCTATGGTTCACACAGACAGATCAAACATTCTGTTGGAAAACCTATGCAGATGGCAGCCGGTACAGGTACCGCATATATGGGCAGACTTCCAAAGATGGAATTTAAGCTTGCAGATGCAGGATTTGTAAATGTTTCATTAAGTGTTAATGACAGAAAGACACAGAATGAGATTAAAGATTACACAATCAGCGTAAAGGATGAAAAAGGAAATGTTACAACTGTAACAGACGGCGCATTCAAGGGACTTGTGGGCAGAACATATTCATATGCTATTAAGGCTGCAGGTTATATGTATAAAGAAGGATCTTTTGAGATTCCGGAGGATACAACAGGCGGTCTTGTGCAGAAGTTATACCTGACTCCATCTTCTGAACTTGCATGGGATGGAACGACAAAGACAGAACCAAAGCAGGTTGATGGTGTATATCAGATCGGAAGCGGAGCTGAGTTCTACTGGTTTGCAAATGAAGTAAATGTGAATAAGAAGGCTTCAATTGATGTAGTGTTAACGGCAGACATTGATCTTGCAGGTTATCAATGGACTCCGATTGGTGATTTTAATACTATTTATGCGGGTTCTTTTGATGGACAGGGGCACACGATTAAGAATCTGTATCAGAACGATACATCTTATTCAGGAATCTTTGGATTGGAAAAGGGACAGGTACGAAACCTGACAGTAGAAGGTAATATTTATATAGCTACCAAGACAGCTGCCGGTGCGATTGTTGGTTATCTCAATCAGGGAACAAAAGATAATCCGGCATTGATCTCAAACTGTGTTTCTAAAGTAAATATTACATACACAGGAACAAATTCTTATGCTAATATTGGTGGAATTGCAGGATATTGTAATACAAGCAGCTTAACGAATTCAGTAATAGAGAATTGTGTAAACTATGGTACGATCAAAGCTGAGAATGGTGGAACTGTAGGTGGTATTTTAGGATCCATGTCCAGCTGCAATATTACGATAAAGAATTGTACAAACTATGGTACTATTACAGCAAAGAACAGAGTGGGTGGTATTCTTGGTACTCATGATGAATACAATGCATTTGCTCCTGGAGACAAGATTATTAACTGCTATAATGCAGGTGAGATTTCCGGTAAGGAGTATGTTGGAGGAATCGCAGGTATCTTCAATGGTAGAGAATCAAATAATGCCAGCACAGAGATGACAGGGTGCTACAGTGCCGGAACGGTTACAGGAAGCGGTGCTACAACAGATGTTACAGCATTTGCAGGAGAGGCAGAGGATATGATAATATCCGGATCTGTATATTCATGTACGAATGAGGTAGGAAATACATATACTGAGGATCAGGCTGCTTTTGTAGCTGCTTCTGATATAGCAGCGGTAAAAGCACTGACAACAGAGACTGTTTCCAGAGCTTCAGATAAAGAATTACTTGATCGTGTTGCTCCTGTTATCGATATTCTTTCAAAGGTTCTGACAACACAGGATGAACAGGCATTTATAAAATTATATAATGATTTGAATGAAGCTATCGATAAAGTAAGAACTGTAAAGGTCGGTATATATGATTATACCGCAGTAAATGCAGGAATTGAGGGAGCATCTTCTGATGGTGTTGTCCTTGATGAAGTAAAAGTTGATGCAGCGACTGCAGTGGATGCTGTCGAAAAGGCATTAAAGGAGAACAATATTCCATATGTTCTGACAGATACAGGATATGGACCATATATGGAATCTATTAATGGACTGACTGTTCAGGCTGAATATACAATGTCAGGCTGGATGTTCTCATATAACCATGATGATTTTACAAATAGTGGATTGGGAACAGTTACATTAAATGATGGAGATACACTGGAATTCCATTATGAGCTTACAGGTGCGGATGTAGCATCTGCATATGCAGGACTCCCGGTATTAAAAGAACTTACAGTTGAGAATAATACATTTGCATTTGAGACAGAGACAGCATATGATGACAACTGGCAGCCAAGTTATACTTACAAGGTAAATGGTGAGACATTTGCCGGAGCCGGTACAGAAGCAGATCCATTTGTTGTAAAGATTAAGTCAGATCGTATAACTGGTTCAGATATTACGAAGTTAGCAGTTAATTATAAGACAGAAGCAGATTCTCATTATGTAACAGTAGATGGCCTTTCAGACAGCGTGGATCTGACAGATGGAGTTGTATTCCATATCACATCCAGAGCAGGAAGAACCGCTTATTATAAGCTTGCAATAGAAAAGGTATTGACAACAGACAATACAAAGATTGAAGTTGCAGAAGCTGTTTATACAGGAGAAGAAGTAAAACCGGAAGTAAAGGTATATCTGGATGATAAGCTGTTGACAGCAGAGAACTATGATGTGATATTTACCGATAATGTAAATGCAGGAACTGCTACCTGTACGATCAAAGGTAAGAATGAATATAGTGGACAGGTTCAGACAACCTTTGAGATTAAAAAGGCAAAGCAGGAAATCGTAGTTGCATCTACAACGCTGGAAGTAGTAGAGGGTGCAGAACCATTTGCTCTTGCAGTTGAGGCTAAGGGTGCACTTACATACACTATTTCAGCGGATGACATAGCTTCTGTAGACGAGACTGGTCTGGTAACAGTAAAGGCAGTTGGTACTGCTGATATTACGATCAAGGCGGCTGAGACAGATAATTATGAGGCAGCAGAACTGGTTATAAGTCTGACTGTTAAGAAGAATGAGGGCGTTCAGATTACTGCTGAAAATACAGTAGTCACAGTTTCGGATGTTACATATACCGGCAAAGAACAGGAGCCGGCTGTTACAGTTACTGTTGGTGGCAAAGAATTATCAGCAGATGATTATACTGTAGAATATTCTGATAACAAGAATGCAGGAACTGCAAAAGTAGTTGTTACAGGTAAGGGTAGTTATACAGGTACAGCAGAGAGTACATTTGTGATCAAGAAGGCATCACAGACGATCTCATCACAGACAATCTATGTATATAATAAATATATTGCATTAAGACCATCTGTTAAGGGTACAGTTACTTACACATCTTCTGATAAGAAGGTTGCAACCGTAAACAAGAAGTCCGGATTTGTTACAGCTAAGAAGCCGGGCAAGGTACAGATCAAAGTAACAGCCGCAGCAACAGCTAATTACAAGAAGGGAACAGGCACGATCACCCTGATCGTTGTACCTGCAACACCGACTGTACAGAAGGCTGCAGCATATAAGACCAAGGCAATCAAGGTTTCTTATAAGAAAGCTTCCGGCGCAAGTGGTTACCAGATCACATATGCAACAAATAAGTCATTCAAGAACGCTAAGAGCGCATCAGTAAGCAGCAAGAAGACGAGTGCTGTTATAAAGAACCTGAAAAAGGGTAAGAAATATTATGTAAAGGTAAGATCATATAAGAAGATCGGTGGCAAGAAGTATTACAGCGTTTACAGTAAGGTAAAGACCGTAAAGACAAAGTAATACGGAATTGCAAATGATTGGATCATAATATAAGATCATAACAGGATCTTGATACCGGCTGTCATAAGTTGGATATACAAATCTGACGATGTGACAGCCGGTATTTATTATAGAAAGAGCAATTACACAGAAAGGAGACATATTCATTTTATGGCTGACAGATTTACGACGAGAGAAGACTGTATAGAAATGCTTCAGGAAGCTTATAAGAGGTTGAACAGGTATCCGAAGAAATCAGATTTTACGGTAGAAGAAGTTGCGGTGATCAAATCATTTCTTGGACCATGGCCGAGAGCCTTGGAAGCCGGTGGGATTCTTCCCGACCGTTCGGCTGAGCGGGAAGCCGAAAAGAAACAGAAAAGGATCGCAGCGAAGCGCAGACAGACGCAGTATAAGATTGAGCGTCAAAAAAATAACAGGAAAGATGAGACCGTAAATGAAGATGATAAATGAAAAACTCCAGATGCTGGGAAACGCATCTGGAGCTAGTCTGAAATATGAGGGGGCTCAAGAGATTATAGGATGGTACCTTTGAGCAAAATGGCAACAAACAAAATAAAACAACATGTTGCAAAGATACCAAACTTAACTTTGAGATAATTGCAGCGGGCGAAAGACCTCTCTGTCTCAGCGTAAGTGCTGCGCTCATTCCTGTTCTGTTCTTTGCTTGAATACTCCATAAGCACCATCCCTTGTCTTGATGATGTTACTATAAAACCTCTATGCATCATAATCTGCAAAAAAATGCATCAATTCTGCATATTTCTTATAAAGAAGTATTAAGCATCTGTTAATTATAAAAATATCGGTTCATCTGGTAGAAGAACAATCCGTTTTTCATATAAAAGTTGTATTCTTCTGTTGTATCGACGTCTAATTCCATAGTGATCTCAGTAGTGTAAGTATAATAGGTATGAGCAGTCAGAGGTGTTCCTGTTAGCTTTTCAAATAGCTGCAGATCAGAATCCGGTATCTCTGTTGGAGTCATACCTGCACCGCTTCCGGACCCTTTCTCAAAGCTGAGCTCATAATAAGAGATTAATATATCGTATAGGGGGTCGAAACAAGTGTCACTGAACGTAGTTGAATTACCGACATGGCTTCCTAAAAAGTTATACAGTGGAAGTATATAATCATTGTAATATTTCAGTTTTACCAGACTTTCTTCATTATAGAAAGTGTTGGAATTAGGATCCAGATTCATTGTAAATGTAATCAGTTTGTTTGTGTCATAATCCAGGAGGCAATTCATTTCAAATCCAAAATAGTAGATATTAACCACCCATATCGTAAAACTGCGGTAAGAATCTTCGTCTGAGGTTGCGAGATATTTGGATATATACATCTCGTAGATACCATTTACAGTAAAATCACAGGAAAAATAATCTGAGAAATACGATGTCAGTTCATTTACGGTTATATCATGAATCTCACTGTAGGAATGCTTGTCCGTATAATCAAAGTTCAGATCGGTGTAATAACATTCTCCGTTTATGATGTTGATCTTCTCCAGCAGTGTCAGTTTATTTGTTACATCGAGATTGTTCGGACTGATCTCATGGCTGGATACGGAATTCAATGTTTTCCTGTCCTGAATACGAAAATACAGATTCGAGGCAACGATGCAGATCATAAAAATTGCAATGCATATTATAAACCAGAGAAGATTCTTGTAGAGGAAATGAAGAATACCGCGTGCTTTTCCGGTATGCTCGACAGAGGGAACAGTACCTTCTTCACTCTCATTTATCATATCATTTACTTCTGATTCAGAGATATCATCGTCTTCCTTATGGGCAGCGGTCAGTTCATAGGAAGCAATGACAGATTCTTTATTTTCTTTGTTACTCATGATGTGCCGCCTCCTTTATATTTGGTAATGTAATAGTGACAACCGTACCACGTCCGACGGCGCTCTTGTATTTGATCTTAGCCTGATGGATCTCTGCGATCTTGCTGCAAATAGCAAGTCCGAGTCCGGCGCCGCCCTGCGCACGGGATCTGGATTTGTCGATTCGGTAGAAAGCTTCACTGATTCGTGTGATTTCTTCCGGTGGCATTCCCCGTCCGTTATCTTTGATAATGATTACATAATTATCATCCCTTACAGTTCCGGCTACATGGATAAGACCATTGTCGTCGATCGCTTTTCTGGCGTTATCAATGATATTGATGATCAGAGACTGAAAGAGGTCAATGTCCATCATACAGCAGCCCTTTCGGCAGCTTGACTTTAATGTGATATGTTCCTTTGCCAGCTCCGGCTTCATAACATTGATTACATTTCGGACCGCAAGAGCCGGATCAGTCGGTGTCAATATAGTTTCCTGATTCTTAACGACCAGCAGATCTAGTAATTTCAAGGATAAGCTCTCCAGACGTTTTCCTTCTGAGAAAATATAGTTGGCTGCTTCATTTGTTTCGTCTTCACTCATATTCTGGCTTCGCAGAAGATCGGCATAACCGATGATCGAAGTCATAGGGGTCTTTAATTCATGTGCGAAGCTTCCCATAAACTGTTCCTGTTTTTCCATAGAGAAATGAAGCTCTGAGATGTTATCTTCGATAGTATCTGCCATGTTGTTGAAATCATTTGCGAGTGCCTCGATCTCATCGCCGGAGTGGATGTGCAGACGGGCAGAGTAATCACCGTGGGAGATATGCTGCGCAAGTGATGATAATTTTTCCAACGGCTTTGTAAGCAGGCTGGCTGCGATCATGGATGTGATACTTCCGACAACGAAGATCACGATCAACAGCAGACGGAATGTATTCTGTTCCTGCGCACGAGCAGCATACACGGAAGTGATGTCATAGACAATGTCCATCTGTGAGATGTCCAGATTTTCTGTATTGATATCCATGGAACTGCATAATTGCAGATAGTAGTTATTATTTTCTCTCCAAATGATTGAATTACAGGTATTTTCATCCGATGGTTTCATTTCTTTATATGTAAAGGATGAATTCATGATGCTTACGACTTCCATATCCGAATTTCGAAGAATGATATTCTTGCGGTTGGAGTTGCCCTGGGCGGAAAGCTGGTTGATGATATTAGACATGTCGATATAAGATGATACAGAATTTGTATCAACAGCAATCAGCAGAGTACTCTGAATACTCTCATAATTTAGCAGGTCGCTGTCGATGGTGGAAGATAACGAGGTTTTGAATGATCGGTGGATCAGTATGGTTCCTCCCAGACCGAAGGACAGTCCCAGAAGTACAACCATACATAATACCAGTTTATGCTTAAATTTCATAGAAACTCCTTTTTAGATCTCCAGACGATATCCGATCTTGTTAATGGTTTTTAAGCAGTCCTCCAGTCCGAGCTTTTTACGCATACGCTGAACATGGAGCGCAACTGTGCGGCTGTCGCATGGATAGTCGCCGCCCCAGATACGTTCATAGATCGTTTCACGATAGAGGGCAACGCCCGGATTCTGTGCAAATAACAGCAGCAGTTCATATTCCTTGTTTGTCAGAGGAATCTCCCTGCCGTTTTTGGTAACGCTCATTGCGACAGTATCGATCATCAGATCACGTATGGCAATCGTTGTATTCAGCTTATTATATCTCCGGAGTACAACCTCGATCCTTGCAAGAAGCTCGACGATCTCAAATGGTTTCACGATATAATCTTCGGCTCCCATCTTCAGACCCATAACACGGTCGTTTAAGGAATTCTTTGCTGTGATAAAGATTACAGGGATTTTTAACGGCTTGATATATTCAAGGACATCATAACCGGATGCACCCGGAAGCATGATGTCGAGCAGAACCAGGTCAAACGGATTTTCCTCTAATATATCGGCTGCAGCCAGACCGTCATAGATACAGGTACAGGAATATCCCGCCTTTGTAAGACTCATTTTGATCAGATTGGCGATTGGCTTTTCGTCTTCAACTACTAAAATATTAATCATAAATACATAACCTCCAGCGGGTCGACCTTAAATGACCCCATACGAATTAATTCTACTATATTTTAGAAGAACATAAAAGAGAATAATGCTGAAAAAATGAGATTTAAGGTTTTGTCCTGTCCCTCTCGGCTGTCCACTACCCCCCCACTTCATGTCTGCTCCCTTCCGGCCGGATCTTTTGCATATAAACATAAAGCAATATTTTCGTTATGAACTTGTACCTTGCCAGCGAATGCGGGTGCATGTTTGAGCCGAAGGCGAGTTTGCACAGGAGCATGAGCAAATAAGGCAGGTACAATTCATAGAAAATATGCGAGTTTATATGCAAAAGATCCGACCGGAAGGGAGCAGACATGAAGTGGGGGGTGGTGGACAGCCGTGAGGGGGGCAGGCGCGAGGTGGAGCAAAACACAAGTCGAGAGGGGGCGATGCGGAACATTGGGGAGTTCACAAGATGTTGTTTAGATGGTATATTAATAAAGATTGGATGAAGTTATTAAGCTATTATGTGTTTTAAAGAAAAGGGCAATATTTCTTAATAAAGGACAATAAGCAAATGATGAAAAAGGAAGAACTGAAAGAGTTAGAGGAAAGAATAGTGAATGGTTATCGCATCAGCAGAGAGGAAGCCGGATTGCTTATGGAAGCTGACCTGACAGAGCTATCTGAAGCAGCAGACCGGATACGACTGCATTTTTGTGGAAATGTCTGTGATGTCTGTTCTGTGGCGGCGGTCAAGGTAGGACAATGCAGCGAGGATTGTCTGTACTGTGCACAGTCAACAAGAGCAAAGGATAAAGTTCCGGCAGAATGTGTGCTGGGCGAGAAGGTATTGACGGATATAGCGGTTCAGGATAAGAGCAGAGGCTCTTATCGTTATGGACTGGTGTCTGTTGGCAGGCGACTGTCGAAAAAAGAGGTAGAGCTTGCTGTTTCAAATGTTGCGGATATAAGAAAAACTGCGGATATCCATGTGTGCGCATCCCTTGGTATGTTGGATAAGGAGGATTTCACGAAGCTGCATGAAGCAGGGATGACGATGGTTCATAATAATATGGAGACATCGGATGAATTCTTTAAGACCTTATGTACTACGCACACCTCAGATGATAAGAGAAAAAGCATCCGTGCGGCGAAAGCAGCCGGCATGAAGGTGTGCAGTGGCGGACTGATCGGACTGGGAGAGACACTTTCTGATCGAATTGATCTGGCATTTTCCTTGAGAGAGCTGGATGTGGATTCTGTTCCGATCAATATGTTGAATCCGATTCCGGGAACTTATTTTGAGCATCAGGAACCGATGAAAGAAGATGAATTTCTTCGTACGGTTGCAATCTTTCGGTTTGTTCTGCCGGATACATTTATCCGCTTGGCTGCCGGAAGGGCATTTTTGCCTGATAATGGAAAGGCGGCACTTCGAGCCGGTGCAAATGCGGTTATCAGCGGTGACTTTCTGACAACGACAGGAATTACATTTGAGACAGATCTGCAGATGATACGTGAGCAGGGGTACGAGGTCGGAGCACCAAAGCCCGGCACCCGCATGGACTTTTAATCGATATTGTTTCGTCCCACCGGCCGACTGAATACTCTGTATTAGACTCGCATATTTTCTATGCATTGCACTTGCCTGATCCGCTCATGCTTCAGTGCAAACTCGCCTTTGGCTCGGACATGCACCCGCATTCGCTGGCAAAGTACAATTCATAACGAAAATATTGCTAATGTCTATATACAGAGTATTCAGTCGGCCGGTGGGATGAAACAGTGTCGGGATGTAAGATTTAACTGCGGTTGTTGAATTTTCGGGAAGAAAATTATATTATAAAAAAGAATGAAAATAAGATCCGGCATAAAGGATTTACGGACAAATAATTTGTTTTAAGAAGAAAGAGGTACAACATGAACATTTATGACAGAATGATGGCGATTGGCACGAAGATGACAGAGATGGATGCCTCCACTTATCAGGGAGCATTTATCGGGAAGATATCATATATGGCAGAGAAGGAGCAGGCAGGACAGGCAGACAGCATCCGCTACGAATTCGGAGCCGTAAAGGAGAATGCATTTATGTATATTCTTCCGATCCTTGGTTATGTAGATGGTGAGGAGTCACCTGTAGAGAAATTTACGGTAACTCTGGTAAAACCATCTGATAAAGAGAAAGAGTTGAAACGAGTGGAAGCGGCTTCTTATGATAATGCAGAGGATTTCCATACATTTTCAAAAGAAGAGGTTTACAGCTTCAGTAAGGAGACGGGTGATCAAAACAAGATTCATCTGACCGACCATCCGGTTGTACAGGGGATGCTTCTCCTTCGTACCGCCGCTGTAAAGGCAGATGATGTGGCGAGAATCGATGTGAAGTTTGTGGAACCGTCATATGCAGAAGAAGAACTGAAATGGGCATATGATGGCAGGGATTATGTATTGTTTGCAGATGGATATGTGAAGGCAACATTCCGTATCAAATAATATCTGACATGGAGGGTGTATGAAGGTAAATAAGTTCAGCCGGATGTATCTGGTTGGCATGATCTGTATACTCTTGTCCGGTTTTTTTCCGTATTTCAGATATCGTTTTACGATACAGGATGTAGAGACTTTGAAGCAGGGGTATCCTTTATTGAATCTGAAAAAGCTGGCAACACAATATAGCGGTATGGGAGAAATCAACTTTTTTACGCGTGTTGTGCCATATTTTATTTTGCTTGCGGGAATTGCCGGAATTGTATTGATATTGATCTATTTTGCAGGAGACCATGATACATGGAATATATTTAATCTGAATATGTTTATTCCTGTTGTAGCTTCGGGTGTTGGATTATTTATTATAAGACACCATCAGACGATCCGGGCAATTCGTGAAATATTGAACGACACTACAGAGAGTATGCACGAAAGCGGTTATACAGGATCTGCCGGATACGGAGCAGGATTTTATCTATTGGCAGCGGGCGTTATGATCAGTCTGGTGAGTGCGGTATGCTTCTTTGCACTTGATAAATAATTGAGGTATGAGAGATGGCAAATGAAAAGATTTTGTTGGTGGAAGATGATTTTGCACTTGCAATGGGAACAGAATATACATTAAAAACTGAAAATTACGAAGTCGTGAAAGCCTCGAATCTGGCAGAAGCGAAAGCACTGTTACAGCCGGACATCGATCTTGTATTATTAGACGTGATGCTTCCGGATGGAAATGGCTATGATTTTTGCCGATATATAAGAGAACATGATAATTATGTTCCTGTCATATTCCTGACGGCGGTTTCTGATGAGGTGAATCTGGTACAGGGGTTGGAACTTGGGGCAGATGATTATATTGCAAAGCCTTATCGCGTAAAAGAACTTCTGACAAGGATTGCAGTTATCTTGCGTCGGCAGAAATATAATTCCGATACAAAAGAAAAGAAGGAAGAAACGGAAGCGGACATTATATTCGGACATACAAGACTTGATAACAGGCTTTATAAGATTTATCAGAAAGAACGAAATGTAGACTGTACACCGAGCGAATTCCGTTTATTAAAAGAACTGGTGACACATGCGGATCAAGTACTTACCAGAAAACAGCTGATTGAACGGCTATGGGATGTAGATGAAGCATTCGTAGATGATAATACCTTGTCTGTTTATATCAAACGTCTGCGCGATAAGCTGGAAGAGGATGCGGTCTACATTCAGACTGTCCGCGGTGTCGGCTATACCTTTTCATTAGGCAATTCAACTAATAAATATAATTTATAAATAAAAAAGATGTCATTACTATTATGAAGCAAGCCTTATCCGAGGCTGGTACTTAAGCAGCGTATTTTGCTGCTTTATGTACCACTGCACGAGGATTAGAACGGAAGTGTCTTGCGTAATAATATGTAATAGCATCTTTTTTATATATAGCTGTCTGCTTATTAGTTGAATTGCTTATTTAAGGTTTACATAGTCTGCGGACACATAGCCGGTGTAGCTTTTGCGTCCCTTTTTAAAGGAAACCTTATACCAGTTTGTGCCGCGGCTTGTGCGGATGCCCTTTACAGTGAGCGTTTTGCCGTTTGTAACGGTTGTCAGGATCTTGCTGCTTGTATTTGCACCCTTTCTTACATTTAATACACCGCATGCAACTTTAACCTTCTGAGTTGTTTTTACAGTTGAAGCGGCAGCGGAACGCTTTCCTTTATATACAGTTTTTCCGATCTTGTTAAATGCAGTAACATGATATTTATATTTGGATGATGCCTTTGCATTTATACAGTAGATGAACTGGGTTCCATTGTTGATCGTTTTGATCTTCTTATATTTCTTTGCTTTAGTATCATAACGATAAATGTAGTAGCCATTCACACCTTTGATAGGTTCCCATGACAGGAGTTGTTTGGAGCCATAGCTCTTAACCTTAACATTTGTTACCTGCTGAGGAATTATCTTTGCGGACGTTGTAGCACTTTCACCTGTGTATGTCTTGCCGTTATATTTCCTGTATGACTTGATCTGGAACTTATAGCCGTTATTGGATGTAAGACCACTCTGTGTAAATGTTGTAGTTTTTGCAGATGTGATCGTTGCGATCTTTGTCCATGAAGAACCGGCTACATCTTCTTTTACATACAGACGGTAGCCGTCGATATTGCTTTCCTTCTTCCATGTCAGCTTCACGGTGTCAGCCTTGATGGTTTCGGCTTTGAAATTCTTAACAGCTGCCGGTTTGGTCAGTACTGTTACGGAATCGGAACGATCGGTGTTTGTATTTTTGCCGCTCTTTGTATAGTAAGCAATGACGGAATAAGTATATTCTTTATTGCCGGTTAAACCTGTGTGTGTGAAGGATGTTGTATTTTTGTTCTTGATCGTTTTGAGATGTGACCATTTATTTGCATCGTTTTTCACATAGATCTTATAGCCGGATACATTTACCTGTGGATTCCAGCGGATCGTAGCGGAATTCTTTGTTGCAGATACCGTTACATCGGATACCTTGCCCGGTTTTGTGTTTCCTGTTGCGACATTTGAGTAATCAAAATAAGCTTTTTTGCCGTCTTCTACATAGTAGGCACGAACCTTATATGAATAAGAAGTACCACAGTTAAGATCTGTGTCTTTCCATGTGTTTGAAGAAGCGCCCTCTACATAGGCAGCGGTTTCATATTTTCCGGTTGACGCATTCAATCTGGAGATCCGGTAGCCGCTGACTTCTGTCTGCGCGTCCCATGTTATTGTGAGGGATGTCTCTGCCTTTTTGGATACAGCTGCATTTGTAACTGTCTTTTTCTGTGTGGTTGCATGTACCGGAGTGGAATATGCACCATAATAGTTGCCATCCTTCAACTTATAATAAGCGCGGACCTGATAACTGTATAAAGTATTGATCTCGAGATCCTTGTCGATGTAGGTCGTCTTTGAGGCACCGGTTGTTTTGCCGATCTTCTCATACTTTCCGGTTTCTTTATTCAAACGATAGATCTGATAGCCGTAAGCATATGGAACCTTATTCCATTTCAAAGTTATACTTAACATGCTGGCGGTCTTTCTTGTCAGGTTCTTGACAGCGGCAGGTTTCTTGACATAACGGAAGTTCATATCGACTCTGCCTGCGATTCCATCGACGGAACCGGAAGATGTGTACTGCCAGTAGGAGTACTTACCATCAAATGATGCATGAATGCTTCCGGTCGCACTGTCCCATCCCGGATACTGGGCGAGCCAGATCTGGTAGTTCTTTGCGATCGCATTTGAATTCACATCATTTGTAAGTAAGGATTTGTTGGCATATACCATAGCGGTATAATTCTTGCTTTCCACCTCTTTACAGAAAGCATTGCAGATCGTTGTTGCCTGAGCAACACTTAGATGTGCGCGTGCAAGTCTGCCGGTGTTGCCTGTATAATATTCAAAATCCATAACAATAGGAAGGTTGATGTCATAACCCTTGAGCAGGTTCATTGTAAAGTCAGCTTCCGCTTTGGCTTCCGCTGTGCTGATTGCCTGTGAGTAGATATAGACGCCTACATCCAGACCCGCGTCGATAGCACCTTGTAAGTTTTCCTTATATAATGCATCTGCTTCCAGTACACCGGATTCTGTTGTGCGAAGCGCTACACGGATGATCGCAAATTTGACACCATCTGCTTTTACTTTTTTCCAGTCAATTTTTCCTTGCCATCTGGAGATGTCGATACCATCGATCACATCGTAGCCGTCGAACTGGCTGTCATGGGAATAACTGCCGGTGTTGATGGCTGCGAGAGATGGACTGCTGTTATAATCTGACTGTTTCTGCAGTTCGCTGAATGCCTCAGGATCTTCGCCGTATTTCTGATTGATATATGCAACCTGTGCATCCGTCAGGGACGAACGATCAAAGGTTCCGTTTGCAACCATAGTGTTGATTGCGTCTTCATAAGATGAGTCCGTATGGCTGCCGGAAGCGGAAACGCCGGATTGTGATTGATAGGTATAAGCTGTCTGTGCGGATACATGTCCGGCATTTTTTGGCATAGAGAATGCTGCAAGGCCGGTAAGCATACCGCACAGGATGGTTGTGACTAGTTTTTTCAAGATAAATAACCTCCCATTTGTTTTGAGTGAAAATGTTTTATAAGCATATGTAAAAATAAATCCTTTGCTATTGTAAAAAAGACGTTTTTGTATTTTTACATACAGAAACATAATATTTTTTTTACATACAAAAGTCAATATATGGACGTGATTTAAGATTTACAATATAAAGAAAAGCTGCGTTTGTAAAACATATGTCAAGAGCCTTTACTGAATATTTACCCAAAAGACGGATTTTTTTAGTGAAAAGATGATCGGATGATGTTATACTTATAATATCTGTGGAATAAAACGACAAAATAATTGATACGGAAGGGAAAAACACATGGAAGAAAAAGTAGGTTTTTTTAAGACGGTTGCCGGAATGTTCAAAGGCCTGGTTCGTCCGTCGGAATATATAAAGACAGGAAGGAAAAGCTCTTGGTTTGCTATACATGTGCTGGTTATTTGTGTCAGTATTTTGCTGCCGATGGTTGTTTTCTATATTCCTGTGAGTAAAAAGATCGGATATAATCGACTGGCAGATGCAATTGATGACAGGATTGCTTATTTCAGTGTTAGTCAGGACGGTTTTTACTGTAAGAAAAAGTATGAGATGAAGCGACCGGGTGGTGCTTATATCCGGATTGATTCTACTGATTATGATACAGAATCAGATGAGATCGATGAGCTGTTGGAAGAGGGACATTATAGAACAATGGTTGTTGTATCGAATCAGGAGATTCTTTTATACAGTGATGATGCGCCTACTCGTATCAGCTGGAGCAGCGTATACAGTCATCTCCGGTCAATCGAGAAGAGGGATATATATGATAAAGAGATTCTGCTTACGTTTACAAGACGCTATGATACACCGTTTCTGATAGGTATTACGCTTGTGATGGCAGTATTGTTAATATTTATTTATTATATTGCAACTCTGATATGGGGCTTTATCATAAATGCAATAAAACGAATATTTGGTATAAGTGACGAGGTCAGTTTTTCAGATATTGTAAAGGCATCAACGCTTGTCAGAACCCCATGGTTTGCGGCTGCTGTTTTGATCGCCGGATATGTATTAAAAGGTCAGTTTGTATTTATGTATATTCTGTGTGTGATCATAACATTTGTTTATTTGATAGCAGCAATTAAATTATATGCAGATCAGATCCTGCGGATACCGGAGAAACCGGAAACAGGAGCGCAGGAAGAACATGTACCGGATGAAGATTATTATGGAGACTGATAACAGTTTCTCATTATATTATAAAATAACTATTAGGAGGCAGTATGCGTAAAACAAAAATTATATGTACATTAGGACCATCAACGGATGATGATGATATTTTAAGACGGCTTATGATCGAGGGAATGAATGTTGCTCGATTTAACTTTTCACATGGAGATCATGCACAGCATAAACGCAATATGGAACGTATTATGAAATTCAGAACAGAACTGAATCTTCCTGTTGCAACACTGCTTGATACAAAGGGACCGGAAATTCGTGTTAAAGATTTCAAAAACGGAAAGATCGAACTGAAACCGGGTCAGACATTCACACTTACAACCGATGAGGTAGAGGGTGATGAGAAGATGGTTTCGATCACATATAAGAACCTTGTAAATGACGTAAAGCCGGGTAATACGATCCTTATCGATGACGGACTGATCGAGATGACAGTGGAACAGGTATCAGAGAGTAAGATAGTTTGTCGTGTGGTAAATGGCGGACCGGTATCAAATCACAAAGGGGTAAACGTACCACGCGTAAATCTGTCTATGCCATATATCAGCGACCAGGATCGCTCGGACATTATATTCGGTATAGAAAATGATTTTGATTTCATTGCTGCTTCCTTTGTAAGAACTGCAGATGATGTATTGGAGATCCGCAAGATCTTAGATGAGCATGGATGCGATAATATCAATATCATTTCCAAAATTGAGAATATGCAGGGAGTTGAGAATATCGACGAGATCATCCGCGTGTCAGATGGTATTATGGTAGCCCGTGGCGATATGGGTGTTGAGATTCCGTTAGAAGATGTCCCTGTTATCCAGAAGATGATCATTAAGAAAGTATACAATGCTGATAAACAGGTTGTGACAGCGACACAGATGCTTGATTCCATGATCAAGAATCCAAGACCAACGAGAGCAGAGGCGACAGACGTTGCAAATGCGATCTACGACGGAACAAGTGCAATCATGCTTTCCGGTGAGACTGCAGCAGGTAAGTATCCGGTAGAGGCACTTCATACCATGATCAAGATTGCAGAGCGTGCAGAAGAAGATATTGATTATACAAAACGTTTTTATGAGAGAGGAAATATCCAGAATCCGGATATCACCAGCGCTATTTCTCATGCGACTTGCACAACTGCGATCGATCTTGGTGCGGCGGCAATCGTAACTGTAACCAAATCCGGAAAAACTGCCCGCATGATCTCCAAATACAGACCGAAATGCCCGATCATCGGATGTTCACCGGTTGAGAAGGTCTGCAGACAGCTGAACCTTTCATGGGGTGTTCAGCCACTTCTGATCGCAGAGGAGAATAATACTGATGATCTGTTTGAACATTCGGTAGAGGCGGCTAAGAGAAACCATTATATTAAGGATGGAGAAATCGTTGTTATTACTGCGGGGGTTCCGCTTGGCGTTACCGGAACAACCAACCTGATCAAAGTACATGTAGTTGGACACATTCTGGTTAAGGGAGTTTCTGTAAACGAAAAATCTGTATGTGCCCCCTTGTGTGTAGCTGATTCAGAGGAAGAATTAATAAAAAACTACAATTCCGGTGATATTATCGTTATGAAAGAAACCAGCAATAATATCATGGAGCAGTTAAAAACTGCTTCAGCGATCGTATGTGAGAAGGACGGAAAGAATTCGCATGCAGCAATTGTTGGTTTAAGCAGGGATATCCCGGTTATTATAGGAGCGAAAAATGCAACACAGATTCTGAAAACCGGAGCAATTGTTACGGTAAAAGCAAAAGACGGAGTAGTTGTTTCATAGCTCTGTAACAAATCTTAAATTTTAAGAAATTAAGAGAAAACGTATAAAATCCATGAATTGCCATGTTGACAAGCATTAGTAATGTTGCTATAATGAACCAGAAATGTAACATTTTCGTAACAAATGTTTGGCAACATGGCATTTGTATGGGAGGTAATAAAATGTCGAAGACAACCAGAAGAATTTCAGTTGCAGTTATGACCGTAAGTCTGGCAGCAACGACAGCATTTGGTGTGATAAAAGCAAACAGTGTTTATGATGATTCCAATATCGGTATCTCGTCCGTTCTTGATCGTTATGTAGAATCTGTTCAGTTGGATACAACAGAGGATACAATATCTGCGAAGACAGAAGAACAGACAACGACAGAGACAGCTGATAAGAAGAATAGCAAGAAGACAACAAAAAAGGATAAAACAGTATCTGCACAGGCGGAAGAAGTGACATGTAAGTATCCGCAGTTTCAGGATCGTTGCCTTACAACAGTTTCCGATTCTGTAAATATCAGAGCAACCGCAAGTGAAGATGGCGAGCTGGTTGGAACACTTGCAGCAAACGGAATTGCTCTTGTAAAAGAAAAAGGTGATACATGGACGAAAATCGCATCCGGTAACTGCGAGGGATACATAAAGAATGATTATCTGGTGTTCGGTGATGATGCAGGAGCATATGCGGAAGAACATTGCAGCAAGCTTGCTACCATAACAACAGAGACCTTGAATGTTCGTGAGCAGGCAGATGGTGATAGTGATTGCGTAACCCAGATTCCCGGCGGACAGACATATGAAGTGTTAAGTCAGTCAGACGGATGGACACAGCTCCAGATCGATGACAGTGTAAGCGGATATGTAAGTTCCGATTACGTTGAGATATCCTACAATACGGTAAAGGCTGTAACAGTAGAGGAAGCAGAAGCTGCAAGAATAGCAGCAGAGGAAGAAGCAAAGAGAAAACAGGAAGAAGCAGAGGCAGAGAGACAGAGACAGCAGCAGGCAGCTCAGAACAGCAGCTCAGGTGACGGTCAGTCATCAGACAACGGCAGCAGTTCAAGCTCACAGACGACAGAGGCTCCTTCAACAGAAGCACCTGCGACGGAAGCCCCTACAACAGAGGCTCCATCTACTCCGGATCCTGTACCATCCAGTGGATCGACCGGTGTTGATCTTGCAAATTATGCATTACAGTTTGTCGGTAACCCTTATGTATATGGTGGTACAAGCCTTACAAACGGTGCTGACTGTTCAGGATTTACATTATCAGTATATGCACACTTTGGAATTTCACTTCCACATTCCGCAACAGCTCAGTCTTATTACGGAACAGAAGTAAGTCTTTCAGAACTGGAACCGGGTGACCTGTTGTTCTATGGTTCAGAAGGAGATATCGGACATGTGGCGATCTACACAGGTGGCGGCATGGTAGTACATGCAAGTACAGAAGCAACCGGTATCAAGACATCGGTATATAACTACAGAACACCTGTTAAGGCAGTCAGACTGCTTGGACAATAAAGGACTATAGAAATAGAAGAAAAGCCGGTATATAGTGAGAGGATATGTTGTTCCTCCCGATATGTACCGGCTTTTCTTTTTTTATTTTTATCGAAAGGAGTCTTTACAGCTAAAGATATATTTTCATACAGAAAAAAGATACAGATGTATTTGTGTAGTTTTCATAAATTATATAAATTAATTGTTAATTTGACTAAAAAACAGAAAGAAGACGCCTTCCTTTTGTTTAAAATGACTTGAAAAAATGATGGTTTATGCTATAATAAGACTATCAATTCGGGAATCCCCGAAAAAGAAGGAGTTGGGCAACATGAATTACATAATTAGTGGAAAAAATATCGATGTTACTGAAGGCTTAAAGAATGCAGTATATGACAAGCTGTCCAAGCTTGAGAAATATTTCGCAGAAGATGCTGTTGCACAGGTTACATTTAGTGTAGAGAAAGACAGACAGAAGATAGAAGTTACGATTCCTATGAAAGGACATATCATTCGTGCAGAACAGGTAAGTGATGATATGTATGTATCGATCGATCTTGTGCTGGAAGTGATTGAGAGACAGGTGAACAGGCATAAGAAGAAGCTGATCGACAAGGAGCAGAATGCAGCATATCTCCAGAATTCATTTGTAGAAGAAGAAACAGATGAAGATGACGAGATCAAGATCGTAAGATGCAAGAAATTTGCAGTAAAGCCTATGTATCCGGAAGATGCATGCATCCAGATGGATCTGCTTGGACATAATTTCTATGTATTCAGAAACGCTGAGACAGAAGAAGTAAATGTTGTCTATAAGAGAAAGGGTAACACATACGGATTGATCGAACCGGAATTTTAATCTCAACCTGCCACACAGGAAGCTTACAGAAGCAGATCCGAAAGGATCGGCAGATGTGTAGCTGCAGAGATTTATGGATAAAGAGAAGGGTCGCCAGAATATCAACGCTGGCGGCTCTTTTTTGTGCGAAAAGTCATCGGGCTTTAGCGTTATTTCATAATGCTTTACCAAAGCTTTTCAGATTCATTCTTGATATAAATTTCATATGATGGTATTATGTACCCTGAGTAACAAGATTTGGATACGAAACCAAGAAAACAGTTAGGAGAATAATAGAATGGGATTATTTGAAAAAGTATTTGGCACACATAGTGAGAAAGAACTGAAGAAGATCGCTCCTATTGTGGACAAGATAGAAGCACTTGATTCTGATATGCAGGCATTGTCCGATGAGGAATTAAGAGCAAAGACAACAGAGTTCAAAGATAGACTTGCAAATGGAGAAACTCTTGATGATCTGTTGGTAGAAGCATTTGCAGTTGTAAGAGAGGCTGCATACAGAGTGCTTGGCATCAAGCATTACAGAGTACAGTTGATCGGTGGTGTTGTATTACATCAGGGACGTATCGCCGAGATGAAAACCGGTGAAGGTAAGACACTTGTATCTACACTTCCTGTATACTTAAACGCACTGGAGGGCAAGGGTGTTCAGGTCGTAACAGTTAACGATTACCTGGCAAAGCGTGATGCGGAATGGATGGGTAAGGTTCATGAGTTTCTTGGACTTACAGTTGGTATTATTTTGAATTCATCTACAAATGATGAAAGACGTGACGCATATGCATGTGACATCACTTATGTAACAAATAACGAACTCGGTTTCGATTACTTAAGAGATAACATGGTTATCTATAAAGAAAAGCTTGTGTTAAGAGGACTTCATTATTGCGTAATCGATGAGGTCGACTCAGTATTGATCGATGAGGCGAGAACCCCTCTGATCATTTCAGGACAGAGTGGTAAATCAACAGAGCTTTATAAAATGTGCGATTACCTTGCAAGACGTATGAAGCGTGGTGAAGGTGATGGCGAGATATCCAAGATGGATATGCTGATGAATACAGCGATCGAGGAAGACGGAGATTTCCTTGTAAATGAAAAAGACAAATACGTTATGCTGACAGCAAACGGTGTAAAGGAAGTAGAGCAGTTCTTCCATATTGAGAACCTGTCCGATCCTGAGAATATCGAGATCCAGCATAACATTATTCTTGCACTTCGTGCACATAACCTGATGTTCCGTGACCGTGATTACGTTGTAAAGGATGATGAGGTTCTGATCGTTGATGAATTTACAGGACGTATCATGCCGGGCCGTCGTTTCTCAGATGGACTGCATCAGGCGATCGAAGCAAAGGAAAATGTAAAAGTTAAGAGAGAGTCCAAGACACTTGCGACGATCACATTCCAGAACTTCTTTAATATGTTTGAAAAGAAAGCGGGTATGACAGGTACAGCAAGTACAGAGGAAGAAGAATTCAGAGAGATCTACGGAATGGATGTTGTAGAGATCCCTACTAACCTTCCTGTACAGAGAATTGACCGTCCGGATTCTATCTTCAAGACAAAGAAAGAGAAATTAAACGCTATTGTTGAGCAGATCAATGAGAGTTACAGAAAAGGACAGCCTGTTCTGGTTGGTACGATCAATATTGATGCATCTGAGGAACTCAGCCATATGCTCAGCAAGAAAAAGATTCCACATAAGGTATTAAATGCAAAGTTCCATGAGCTTGAGGCAGAGATCGTTGCAGAAGCAGGTCAGAAGAATGCAGTTACGATCGCAACGAACATGGCTGGTCGTGGTACGGATATTAAGCTTGGCGAGGGCGTTGCTGAACTTGGCGGACTTCGTATCATTGGTACAGAACGTCATGAGTCCAGACGAATCGATAATCAGCTCCGTGGACGTTCCGGTCGTCAGGGAGATCCGGGTGAATCCAAATTCTACCTGTCTCTGGAAGATGATCTGATGAGATTATTTGGTTCCGAACGTGTTATGAGCCTTTATGATACATTGAAGATTCCGGAGGGCGAGGAGATTCAGCATAAGACGATTTCGAACTTCGTAGAAAAGGCGCAGAAGAAGATTGAAAGTAACAACTTTGCGATCAGAAAGAATCTGTTAGAGTATGATCGTGTAAATAACGAACAGAGAGAGATCATTTATAAGGAGCGTCGGAGAGTCTTAGATGGTGAAGATATGCATGAAGTTATCCTGAAGATGCTCAAGGATGATATCGGTGCATGTGTGGATATCGTATGCTCATCAGAAGCGGCACCGGAAGAATGGAATATTGTAGAGCTTGACAATATGATCCGTGAGATCATTCCATTTACAGAACCAATCGCACTTACTGAGCATGAGATTAAAAAGGGTGACACAGAAGAACTCAAAGAGAGATTGTATAATGAGGCTGTGGAACTCTACCATGAGAAAGAAAAAGAATTCCCAAGTCCGGAAGATATGCGTGAGATCGAGCGTATTATCCTTCTGAAGGTAATTGATAGAAAATGGACTGACCATATCGACGATATGGAACAGTTAAAGCAGGGTATCGGGCTTCAGTCACTGGGTCAGAGAGATCCTGTTGTAGAATACAAGTTTGCCGGTTATGACATGTTCAATGAGATGACAAGAGCAATTCAGGAGGATACAGTAAAACTGCTTCTCCGTGTTAAGGTTGAACAGAAGGTTGAACGTGAAGAAGTAAATAAGGTTACAGGAACAAACAAGGATGATACTGTATCCAGAGGACCTGTAAAGAAAGCAAAAAAAATCGGAAGAAATGATTTGTGTCCATGCGGCAGCGGTAAGAAATATAAGAACTGCTGCGGACGGAACGAATAGAAATAATGTGTTGCAGCTGCAACCGATAAAGTAGGTGAGAAATTAATGATAGAGACAGACCAGTTTAAGTTCACACTGAATCAGTACAGACAACCATTAATGGAAGTAAGGGATTCACTTTGACATCGCTGGCAGAAAAGACAGCATAGGAAAATTACAATATGAGATGGAACAGCCGGGCTTCTGGGATGATGTAGCAAAGTCAACCAGTGTTTCCAGACAGTTAAAGGAGCTGCAGGATTCGCTGGAGGAATATCAGAAGTTGGAACAGGATTTTTCGGATATCGAAACCCTGATTCAGATGGCGGAAGAAGAGGGCGATTCCTCTATGATAGAGGAGATCGGTGAGATGCTGACTGCATTTCAGAAGGAATTCGAAAATTACAGGATCAGTCTTCTGCTGTCGGGTGAGTTTGATGGTTATGATGCCGTTATGACACTTCATGCAGGAGCCGGTGGAACAGAGTCCTGTGATTGGACATCGATGTTATACAGAATGTATACCAGATGGGCGGAGAAACATGGTTTTAAGGTGGAAGTACTTGACTATCTGGAAGGTGATGAGGCTGGCATCAAGTCGGTTACGATCCAGATCAGCGGGCAGAATGCATACGGATATCTGAAATCAGAAAAAGGCGTACATCGTCTGGTTCGTATTTCACCGTTCAATGCAGCAGGCAAGCGACAGACTTCATTTGCTTCCTGCGATGTGATACCGGAGATAGAGGAAGATCTGGAAGTGGATATCAATGAAGATGATCTCCGAATCGATACTTACAGATCGAGCGGAGCCGGTGGACAGCACATCAATAAGACATCATCGGCGGTTCGTATCACGCACATTCCGACCGGTATCGTAGTACAATGCCAGAATGAGCGTTCACAGCATATGAATAAGGACAAGGCTATGCAGATGCTGAAGTCTAAGTTGTATCTGATCAAGAAACAGGAGAACCTGGATAAGATTTCGGACATTCGAGGTGAGATATTGGAGAATGGATTCGGAAGCCAGATCCGGTCTTATGTTATGCAGCCGTATACGATGGTGAAGGATCACCGGACAGGCGAAGAAAGCGGAAATGTTGCCGCAGTTTTAGATGGAGAACTCGACGGATTTATGAATGCATATTTAAAATGGTGCAGCCGGAGTGAGTAGTAATATACAAAAAAGAATGCAAAAGGAGAGACATCCACATGGTAAATATAGCAGTGTTAGGTTATGGTACAGTTGGTTCAGGTGTGGTTGAGGTTATCAATACAAACCATGAGATCATCAATAAGAGAGCAGGAGAAGAGATTAACATCAAGTATGTTCTTGATCTGAGAGATTTTCCGGGAGATCCTGTACAGCAGATACTGACACATGACTTCAATGACATTTTAAACGATGATGAAGTAAAGGTTGTTGTTGAAGTAATGGGAGGAATCAATCCTGCCTATACATTTGTAAAACAGTGCCTTGCGGCAGGCAAGAGTGTAGCAACATCCAATAAGGAACTGGTGGCTTCTCACGGACCGGAATTACTTGCAATCGCAAAAGAGAATAATGTAAATTTCTTATTTGAGGCATCCGTTGGCGGCGGTATTCCGATCATCCGTCCATTAAATACCTCTATCACAGCAGATGAAGTAACAGAGATCACAGGTATCTTAAACGGAACAACAAATTATATCCTGACCAAGATGGATCAGGAAGGGGCATCCTATGATGAAGTGCTGAAGCAGGCACAGGAACTTGGATATGCAGAGAGAAATCCGGAAGCAGATGTGGAAGGCGGAGATGCATGTAGAAAGATCGCAATCCTGACTTCTATCGTATATGGGAAACATCTGGATTATACTAAGATCCATACAGAAGGAATCACAAAGATCTCAACAGAAGATTTCAAATATGCAGATGCACTTGGCGTATCGATCAAATTAGTAGGTACGACTAAAAAGGAAGGAGATACCTTATATTCCTTCGTTGCACCTATGATGTTAGATGAGAATCATCCGTTATCCGGTATCCATGATGTATTCAATGGAATATTTGTACATGGAAATGTTGTAGATGATATTATGTTCTACGGCAGAGGAGCAGGAAAGCTTCCAACAGCATCCGCCGTTGTATCCGATGTTGTAGACGAAGTAAAACATATGGGTAAGAATATTATGGCAAGCTGGGATGCAGAACCGCTTCCGATCGGTGATTTCAGAGATGCGGTTAATCGTTTCTTTGTGCGTGTGAGTGCGGATTCTATTACCAAAGAAGAGGTTCAGAAATTATTTGGTGATGTGACATATGTAACAGCAGAAGGCATAGATGGAGAACTTGCATTTATAACTTCAGCCATGACTGAGGGCAGTTTTGCTGATGCTATAGCTAAAATTGATAAAATTTACAGCATAATCAGAGTAGCATTTTAGAGAAAAAAGTTGTATAACCTAAGATGACCGTTGAAAAATGTGTTGTCTGCATATGGAAATAACGAGATACTCAGATAGAAAGAAAAGGAGGACACCGATGAAAAGAGCCGATTACATTAGCTGGGATCAGTATTTTATGGGAATTGCACTGCTGTCGGCAGAGAGAAGTAAAGACCCGTCAACTCAGGTTGGCGCATGTATCGTAGACGATAATAATCGTATTCTGTCGGAAGGGTATAATGGTATGCCTGCCGGATGCGAAGATGACATCATGCCATGGGGAAAGATCGGTGATCCATTGAACAATAAATATTTCTTTGTATGCCATGCGGAATTGAATGCCATCCTGAATTACAGAGGCGGCAGTTTAAAAGATGCAAGACTTTATTCAACCTTATTCCCTTGTAATGAATGTGCGAAAGCGATCATTCAGTGCGGAATAAAGGAGGTTATCTATCTGTCGGATAAATATGCAAGTACTGACAGTACAATGGCATCGAAGAGAATGTTTGATATGGCCGGGGTTGCTTATCGACCATACGAAGTAAAAGGAAAGAAGATTACGATAGATTTATGATGATTGTAAAGGAAAGTAACAGCAGAGAAGACACATACAGAATCGGGCGGGAGCTTGGCGAACAGGCTGCTCCGGGGCAGGTTTTCTGTTTCTTTGGAGACTTGGGTGTCGGAAAGACGATATTTTCGCAGGGATTTGCCAAAGGCCTAGGTGTCGATGATATTGTGAACAGTCCGACATTTACGATTGTAAAGGAGTATGATGATGGAAGACTTCCACTATATCATTTTGATGTCTATCGAATCGGAGATGTAGATGAGATGGAAGAGATTGGCTATGATGAGATGGTATATGGTAATGGCGTATGTCTGATCGAATGGGCAAATCTGATCGAAGAGATTCTTCCGGAACATTATCAGAAGATAACGATTGAAAAAGACCTTGAAAAAGGGGTAGATTATAGAAAGATAACGATAGAAGAGGTTTAAAACTATGAAGATCCTTGCTCTGGACAGCTCAGGGCTGGTTGCATCCGTTGCCTTATTAGAAAATGACAATCTGGTTGCAGAATTTACGGTAAACAATAAAAAGACACATTCACAAACCTTGCTTCCGATGCTGGATGAGGTTGTAAAAGCAGCAGGCATTGAGCTTGATACAGTAGATGCGATAGCAATCGCAGCAGGACCCGGTTCATTTACAGGACTGCGGATCGGAGCGGCGACAGTAAAAGGCTTGTCGCTTGCACTTGATAAGCCGATCATACCTGTACCGACACTGGAAGGGCTTGCATATAATTTCTGGGGAATTGGCAGACTTATCTGTCCGATCATGGATGCCAGAAGGAATCAGGTCTATACCGGATTGTACAGATTTGATAAATCAGGCAATCTGGTTACAGAGATGGAGCAGATACCGATGGATGTGAATGAATTGATCGATCTGCTTCTTGAAAAAGATGAAGAAGTGCAGTTTACAGGTGATGGCATACAGGTGTATGGATCTCTGATCCTGTCAAAGATGAAACATGCGTGTCTGGCACCGGCACATCTGAACAAACAGAGAGCCGGATCAGTCGCATATGCCGGAGCTTGCCGGTATGCGCATGAACAGTATATAAATGGAGACGATTTTGCTCCTGAATATCTGAGAATGTCTCAGGCAGAAAGAGAAAGAAAAGAGAAAGGTGAAGGAAATGAGTAATAGCGTCAGTGATGGCGGGGCGGCGGGGCCCTATTTAGACAACATTGAGATAAGAGAAGGCGATGAGGAGCAGTTGCTTGATATTGTTTCTCTGGGAGAAAAAGTATTTATGAGTTCCTGGAATGAGCAGATGGTTGCTACATCCATGTATGGAACATATGATACTGTACTTACAGCAGTTGACACAACGAAGGATGACAAGGTGGTTGGTTATTGCATTTTTACCGCACCATGCGAGGATTGTGAACTGCTTCGAATTGCTGTTGATAAAGATTACAGGAAATGCGGAATCGGACACAGACTGATGAAGGAAATGATTCGTATGTGTGTAGAAGACGATGGAGAAAAGATTTTCTTAGAGGTTCGTGAGTCTAATGATGCAGCAATATCAATGTATGAATCGCTAGGCTTTGATGAGATTTCCAGAAGGAAAGATTATTATAAAAAACCAACAGAAGATGCTGTTATTATGGAACTGAAGTGTTCACATTCATAATATATAGATGACAGGAATTCCCACTACAAAAGATGTGCCTTTTTTATTATAATCGACAATAGAAAAGATACAGAGACCGCCGGGCAATCGGAGGATCAGGAGGAGATCATGATAGAAGTAATACGTTGTAATATGTGTGGGAAAGAATTGTCAGTCAGAAATGACATTTTGATGGAAGATGCAATTATAATTTCAAAAAAGTGGGGCTACTTCTCAAAAAAAGATGGAGAAACCCACAGGATCTGTATATGTGAAGACTGCTATGATCGATTGTCAGGCAGCTTTGCAGTACCGGTACAGAGAGAAGAAACGGCAGAATATATGTAGAACCAGAGAGTCATTTGTATATAGAATGACTCTTTTTTCCTTACGGGAAAAGCGGTTTACAGGCAGAGCGGAGATAGAAGTTGGAGGATAGAATATGTTAGATGTATGTTTGCTTGGTACAGGCGGAATGATGCCACTTCCGTACAGAGCGTTGACATCCATGATGATACGATACAATGGCAGCTCTATATTAGTTGATTGTGGTGAAGGAACGCAGGTAGCAGTCAAACAGCAGGGGTGGAGTTTTAAACCGATCGATGTGATCTTGTTCACGCATTTTCATGCAGATCATATCAGCGGACTGCCGGGATTGCTTCTGACGATCGGAAACGCAGAGCGAAAGGACCCGGTTCTGATGGTCGGTCCGAAACGGCTGGAGCGGGTAGTGAATTCTCTACGTGTGATCGCGCCGGAGCTTCCGTTTGAGATTCAGTTCAAAGAACTGACAGAAGAGGAAGAAGAATTTGAAATATGTGGATTGCGGGCAAATGCATATCGGGTAAACCATAATGTTACCTGTTATGGATATTCATTTGAACTTGACCGTGCCGGTAAATTCGATGTGGAACGTGCGCGTGCGCAGGAGGTTCCGATGCAGATCTGGAATACATTGCAGAAGGGCATGACGATAGAACTGGACGGCAGGCTCTATACACCGGATATGGTTATGGGACCGGATCGGAAAGGACTTAAAGTCACATACTGTACAGATACCCGTCCGACACCACTTATTACAAAACATGCGGCAGGCTCAGACCTGTTTATCTGCGAAGGCATGTATGGGGAACCGGACAAATATGAAAAAGCAGTCTCCCACAGGCATATGACGATGTATGAGGCGGCAGAGATTGCGAAAGAGGCAGAAGTAAAACGGATGTGGCTGACGCATTACAGTCCGTCGCTGATCAAACCGATGCAGTATATAGATGAAGTAAGAAAGATATTTCCGGCTGCGGTTGCAGGAAAAGACCGGATGGAGACAACGTTAAAGTTTGAAGAATGAAACATGCGGTAAACAGGAAAAAGAGGAAGATGAAAATGGAGAAAAAAGATATAAAGATTCTGGCAATCGAATCATCTTGCGATGAGACTTCGGCAGCTGTTGTTGTGAATGGCAGAGAAGTATTATCAAATATTATATATTCACAGATCGACATTCACACACTGTATGGTGGTGTTGTTCCTGAGATAGCGTCAAGAAAGCATATCGAGAAGGTGAATCAGGTAATAAAGAGCGCACTGAAGGAAGCAGATTGTACACTGGATGATATAGATGCGATCGCAGTAACATATGGTCCGGGACTGGTCGGGGCACTATTGGTCGGAGTAGGAGTGGCAAAGGCAATCAGTTATGCAAAGAATATTCCGTTAGTAGGAGTTCATCATATAGAAGGGCATATTGCCGCTAATTTTATAGAAGATAAGACATTGGAACCCCCATTTATGTGTCTGGTTGTATCCGGCGGACATACCCATTTGGTAAAGGTGACAGACTATGGACAGTTTGAGATCCTTGGTGTGACCAGAGATGATGCGGCAGGTGAAGCATTTGACAAAGTAGCAAGAGCTATCGGGCTTGGATATCCTGGTGGACCAAAGGTGGATAAGCTTGCAAAAGAGGGAAATCCGGATGCAATCGAATTCCCTAGAGCAAAGATTTCCGATTCCGCATATGATTTCAGCTTCAGTGGTCTGAAGTCAGCAGTTTTGAATTATATCAATCAGAAAGAAATGAAGAATGAGGAGATCAACCGCGCAGATGTAGCGGCATCCTTCCAGAAAGCAGTAACGGATGTGCTGACAGAACATACCATCTATGCAGCCAAGAAATATGACATGGATAAAGTTGCGCTGGCAGGTGGAGTTGCGTCCAATTCGGCACTTCGTGCATCAATGGAAGCGGCATGTGAAAAAGCAGGAATTCGGTTATATTATCCTGCGCCGATCCTTTGTACCGATAATGCAGCGATGATCGGAGCGGCCGGTTATTATGAATTTATAAAAGGGACCAGACACGGACTGGATCTGAATGCAGTTCCAAATCTGAAATTAGGCGAGCGGTAGAAGGATACGGTAAGAAGTGAATGTAGATCACTCTGCTGCATTGTAAGCGTTTGTAAATATCTGGTGAAAGAATACAATTTAGAAACAAATAGTAAAGGCAAAAAAGATAAAAGGATAGAAGAGAAAACATGAAGACAACGGCGATCATACTTGCGGCAGGAAAAGGCAGCCGAATGCACAGCAAAATTGAAAAACAGTTCATGGAGCTTGGAGGCTATCCTGTAATTTATTATGCATTAAAAACCTTTGAAGAAAGTCCTGTGGATGCCATCATTCTTGTAACAGGAAAAAACAGCGTGGAATATTGCAGACATGAGATCGTGGAGAAATATCATTTTACAAAGGTTGTATCTGTAGTAGAAGGCGGCGAGAACCGGTATGATTCCGTATATAATGGTTTGCGAGCCTGCTCGGAGACGGATTATGTTATGATTCATGACGGTGCGAGACCATTTGTGACACAGGACATGATCGTAAGATCAATTCGGACACTGGCAGAGTATAAAGCATGTACAGTCGGCATGCCCGTAAAGGATACGATCAAGATTGTGAATGAAAATCAGATCGGAATGGCGACACCTGCAAGAGAGTGTCTGTGGCAGATCCAGACCCCGCAGAGCTTTGATTACAAATATCTGATGAAGTGTTATCAGAAGATGATGAAGAAACGGGTAGATGGAGCATTGCCGGTAACGGACGATACAATGGTAGTAGAGGAATACGGCGAGATTCAGGTGAAAGTGATTGAGGGCAGCTATACAAATATAAAGATCACGACGCCGGAGGATATGCGCATCGGACAGGAATTTCTACAAAAGCAGGCGTAGAAAAGCACCTGAAAAAGCCGGCTGCAAAAAAATGAAAATATTTGAAAAAATGTGTTGACATAGAAAAACAGAAGTGCTAATATATACAAGTCGCCGGTCAAAAGGAGACTTAAACAACTGGATGGAGAGATATCGAAGTGGTCATAACGAGGCGGTCTTGAAAACCGTTTGTCCGAAAGGGCGCGAGGGTTCGAATCCCTCTCTCTCCGCTGACTTTTCAATAAACAAAGATGGAAAGTTCAAGCGCTTGATACTAGGAGAAGTACCCAAGCGGTTGAAGGGGCTCCCCTGGAAAGGGAGTAGGCCGTTAATAGCGGCGCGAGGGTTCAAATCCCTCCTTCTCCGTTAAGTTTTACTGGTACAGGCGAAAAACAAAGAACCTTGAAAAATTAACAACATGACAACCCTGAAATTCCAAATAAAGAATTTCAAAAAGAACGTAACAGACGCAAGTCTGATACAAACCAAGAACAGTAAAGGGTATAGATAATGACCAGAGTCATATCTGAACCCGGGACAAATTTTTAATGAGAGTTTGATCCTGGCTCAGGATGAACGCTGGCGGCGTGCTTAACACATGCAAGTCGAACGAGAGAAGATTGGTGCTTGCACTGATCCGATCGAGTGGCGGACGGGTGAGTAACGCGTGGGTAACCTGCCTCATACAGGGGAATAACAGTTGGAAACGGCTGCTAAAACCGCATAAGCGCACAGTATCGCATGATACAGTGTGAAAAACTCCGGTGGTATGAGATGGACCCGCGTCTGATTAGCTAGTTGGTGAGGTAACGGCCCACCAAGGCAACGATCAGTAGCCGGCCTGAGAGGGTGAACGGCCACATTGGGACTGAGACACGGCCCAAACTCCTACGGGAGGCAGCAGTGGGGAATATTGCACAATGGGGGAAACCCTGATGC